>SDBU01006765.1_pt1 | contig 13405 bp, 12 predicted proteins | sample 2277071 | NCBI WGS metagenome assembly SDBU01 (sample SAMN10397929, study PRJNA504765) | marine sediment metagenome | isolation source: marine sediment core GS08_GC12, 126 cmbsf | place: Arctic Ocean: Gakkel Ridge, Loki's castle | collected 2008 | reverse complement strand
TTTCATTGTGAGACATGCAACTCCTTTGTTCGCAGCGAGGATATTGAACCTCTTAAAGGGGCCGGCTCTTGTTTTGATGCTTGACAACAGGGAAAAGGTGCCTGGAGGGGAAGAAAGTTGAAATTTCATGGACGTCCCCTAGTTTTTCTACAAATTTTTGTGTCGAGTCATTCGACATGTTGCAAAAACGTGTCGAATGAGTCAAGAGCAGACCTGACCCCTTTTTTTTCATTGGAATAGGAACCGCGAATGGACACAAATTGGGGAACGAACAGCACGAATGAACACGGATAAGCACGAATTAAAAATGAACGATAGCGCTCTGTTTGACCGAATTGTCGTCATTTTGGAACAGGCACGCAACAATGTTGTACGGGCGGTCAACAGCACCACGGTTGTAGCCTATTGGCTGATTGGCCGGGAAATCGTAAAGGAGCTACAAAAAGGCGAGGAACGAGCGGAATACGGCAAACGTGTGATTGAGGATTTGTCAAACCGGCTTACAGGACGCTACGGAAAAGGCTTTTCAGTTCCTAATCTTAGGAATTTCAGGAAATTCTACGTAATGTTCCAGGATCGCAAGCCTGAAAACGCTACCCAACGGGTAGCGAATTGAGTGTGCCCGGAAAAAGAGAAACAAAAGACGGGCCATCCCTCATAGGCTTTCATCCTAACCTCAGTTGGTCCCATTACCGTGCACTGATGCGTGTTGATAAGAAGGAAGCTCGGGAATTCTATGAAACAGAAACCGCTGAATGCGGCTGGAACAAGCGGCAATTGGAAAGACAGATTCATTCGCTCTTCTATGAGCGTCTGCTTGTGAGTAAAGACAAGAAGGGAATGTTGCTTGAAGACAGGGCTGAGAAAGACGGCGTTTTTAAGCAGGTGGATGTATTGAAAGATCCGTATGTGCTGGAATTCCTGGATTTGCCGGATACTGCGAAGTTTCATGAATCTGATTTGGAGCAGGCAATCATCGACAACCTGCAGCATTTCCTGCTTGAACTCGGCAAGGGGTTTTCCTTTGTCGCCCGCCAGAAACAGATGCGATTTGGAGACGAGGATTACTACCTCGATTTAGTCTTCTATCACCTGCACCTGCGATGCCATGTAGTCATTGATCTGAAGGTCGTACCTTTCAAGCCCGAGTTCGCGGGAAAGATGAACTTCTATCTTTCGGCGGTAGATGACCAGCTCCGTCATCCCGACGATCGGCCTGATTCTTTGCAAGGAACGCAACCGACTAGTCGTGGAATATGCCCTGCGCGACACGTCAAAACCGATGGGGGTTGCGACCTACCGAGTTCTCCCCCGCAGGCTTAAAGGCGAGCTGCCCACGGCTAGACAGATTGAGAAGGGGATTGAGAAAACTTGATGGCACCGAGAAACGAGGGGATAAAATACCCTGCATCCGTTTTACATCTAAATCTGCTTATGTAAAGTTAAGGCCACTTTCTTTACATTCCAGTCAGGAGATGTAAAGGAGACGCAATCCTCAATATTGAATGTCTGGAGGGTCTTGTGATGATGAGATGTTGGAGTTGGAGGTCACAATCTGTGACCTCCAAATTGACGTCTGCGTATGTCCGCGTGCGTCTGTGGCTAACAGGCTTTGGTTGTTCGCTTTGACCTGAAATGGGTAAAAATGGTTTTTGATGTGGCCGAAGGGCATGAGAGGACTATTTGGCGATGCCTGCCAAATAACTGTCTGCGTGGGCCTGTCCGCCATAGCCTTGGCGAAGGCGGGTCTGCGGCTAATACAATCTCTGCTGGTGGATGCGGGGTTCCCGCGCCATAGCTTTCAGCGAAGGCGGGAGAGCTGGTGGGAATCGTCGGGAAAGAGGATGTCCTGAAAACGTTTGTGTAAGAGTTTGGATTTTCAACATGAAAGATCTGACGTTGGATTCACAACTCATAAGCGAGGCGGCCAAATGCAGGAACTGGTGAGTCAGCTCAGAAGATTTGCAGCGGAAAGAGACTGGGAGCAATTTCATTCTCCAAAAAATCTGGCGATGGCGCTTAGTGTGGAAGTGGCAGAGATTGTGGAGGTCTTTCAGTGGCTGACGGAGGACCAGAGCAGGAAATTAGATGGTGAAAAATTAGATAAGGTGAAAGAAGAAATCGCAGACGTCATGATTTTTCTAACTAACCTGGCAGATAAGCTTGGAATCGACCCATTAGAGGCTGCTAAGGAAAAGATAGAGAAAAACAGAAAAAAATATCCAGCTAACATTGTTAAAGGGAAGGCACATAAGTACACGGAGTATTAGAAATGAGACTCTACGGAGGAAGATGCAGATTACAGCCTGCGGTGAGCAGGGTCGAACCGCCTGCGCTGAGCTTGCCGAAGTGAAAAGGCGGTGAATAACCCGAGAGCGGACTTAACTTGTTGCGATATTTACTTTCTTAACAGCGTTCCCATTTTTCTCGCCGGCGCTTCAGGAGCCGGTCAAAGACCCGGCCCGGCTCGAATGGCACGAGGTCACGAAGGTGGCGCACTATTACTTATCGGTCAACGCCATGACCCAGCCGATGATGGTGCGGGAGGATGAAGCGTCGTACGGGAAAAGGGATCAATAATGAAGAAATCGTCGGCCAACCGTTACAGCCTTTTCATCAGCAGCGTTCAGAAGGAACTCGCGGCGGAACGACGTGCAGTGAAGGATTTCATCACGCATGATCCTTTGTTGAGCCGGTTCATTTCAGATGTGTTTCTGTTTGAAGACATTCCCGCCGCAGACCGCAAGCCTGACGATATCTACCTTGGCGAGGTCGGACAGAGGGATATTTACCTTGCCATTTTCGGTAACGAGTACGGCTGGAAGAACGAGGACGGGAAGTCGCCCACTGAACTCGAGTTTGAACATGCCACCAAGACTCACCGTGAACGACTGGTCTTTATCAAGGGAAATGACGACAAGGCGCGTGAGCCTGAGATGGCCGAACTGGTGGCCAGGGCGGGCCGCCGGGTTACAAGACGCCGTTTCTCGGATACCCCCGAGCTGATCCGCGAGGTCTACGCCAGTCTCGTCGAATGCCTTGAGAATCGTGGTGCGCTCATAACTACGCCGTTTGATAGCAGCGTGTGTGACGGGGCAACGCTTCGGGATATCGACAAATCCCAGGTGACGGCTTTTGTTGAAACGGCCGAAGCCGTGGGCCGTCTGAAACTCAAAGGATCTCGCGCTTCGAAAGCGGTTCTGCAGAATTTCAACCTCCTGCGGGATGGCCGGCCCACCAACGCGGCCATGCTTCTCTTCGGGAAGGATCCGCGCAGGTTCTTCAACAATGTGCAGGTTCATTGCGTTCATTTTCATGGAACGGAAAAACGGAAGCCCATCGCCTCTCAGCAACCTTATGAAGGAAGAATTATCGAAGTGATCGATGAGGCTGTGGAATTTGTCCTTGGTAAGATCGACCGCCGAGTGGGTACGCGTGCGACAAGCACGCAAGCCCCTGTTACGTTCGAGATTCCACGCCCCGTTATCGTGGAAGCCATCGTCAATGCGGTTGCCCACCGGAACTACCGCCATAATGGTTTTGTCCAGGTCATTGTCTTTGCTGATCGTATCGAGGTATGGAACCCCGGCGAACTGCCTCCCGGTCTTACCCCTGAGCTGTTGCGGGAGCCCCATGGTCCGATACCGCGCAACCCGTTGATCGCCGAACCGCTGTTCCGGGTGAAATACGCGGAGAAAGTGGGGACCGGCACAACGGATATGATCGCCGACTGCCGGGACGCGGGTCTGCCCGAGCCCGACTTCGAGCAGCGCGGACCGCATTTCGTTGTGACGCTGTGGCGGGATTGGCTGACGGCTAAAGTCCTTGCAGACATGAAACTCTCTGAGAGACAGAATCATGCTGTTGCCTTTATCAAGACAAAAGGACGAATTACAAACAGGGATTACCGTGAATTGACCGGTGCGATAATCAGGACAGCCACACGAGATCTCGAAGATCTAGTTGCTAAGGGTGTCCTCTTAAAAGTAGGAACCACGGGACGAAGCACTCACTATGTGTTGTCCCGTAAACAGGACATAAAGAGGACAAACAGGACATGATTTTGGGTCGTGCCAAACAGGACATAAACTGGACAAACAGGACATGGCACCTGACACCCGAGACGGGACAAGCTATGCCCGCCGAAGGAAGGGACTGCAAAGGAGCCAGAGCGCAGAGAAAGAATTGAATCATGGGAAAATCTCCGTGTTCAAAGGCGAGTAGGGTATGATCGCGGAACCAACTATGAGCTTGTGAAGAAATGTGCCAACAATGTGCCGAATGTGCCATCTGAGGATTAGGAAGAGGGCAACGGATAAAGCAGGATGCGCAGATGCAGAAGCAGTCGCGGATGCGTTGTGCACGTTCTGCACGAATGTCCCCTAGTTTCTTTCGTAGGAGAAATAGGGCAAAAAGCCGCTTAAACAGGGTAATATTTGCTTTACATTACCCTGTTTTGCTCTAGAATTTTTGTGTCGAGTCATTCGACATGTTGCAAAAACGTGTCGAATATGTTACGTATATTCGACACATAATAGGCAAGTGTCGAACAAGTGGACAATCCCCAGATTTTTCAAGGCATTGAACTATGAATTTTGAAACAGGCAAACCTTTTAATGCACTGCCGCTCCTGCCGCCCGATACCAAACTCGAAACCCGACAAGTGATGAGACAAGCTGTCGCCGCGAATCGGCGTCTTGCTGAGTTGAAGGGTATTGCCAACGTCATGCCAAACCCTGCGATTTTGATAAATGCGATCATCTTGCAGGAGGCCAGAAGCAGTTCGGAGATTGAAAACGTCCTGACCACGAATGACAGGCTCTTTGAGGCCTTTTCTTCAGAAAAAGGTGCTGTTGACCCACAGACCAAGGAGGTGCTTCGTTACCGAGAAGCGTTGTGGGAAGGCTTTCACACCCTCGGGAAACGACCCGTATTCTCAACCAATTTCTTTGTCCAGATCTATCAAACCATAAAACAGACCAACGCTGGAATACGCAATACGCCAGGGACAAGGATATCAGACGGAAGGGGCCGCACCCTGTATACCCCGCCGGAGGGAGAAAGGGTCATTCGGGACAAACTGAAGAACTTGGAGGATTTTATCCATAACGAAGATGATTCGGTTGATCCGTTAATCAAGCTCGCCATCATGCACTATCAATTCGAGGCAATCCATCCCTTTACGGATGGCAACGGGCGAGCAGGTCGGATTCTTAATGTGCTGTTCTTGGTGTACCAAGGTTTATTAGACTTGCCCATCCTCTACTTGAGCCACTACATCATCAAACGAAAAGCGGATTACTACAAATTGTTGCGCAACGTGACAAAAGAAAACAACTGGGAAACCTGGATCCTGTTCATGCTCATGGCCATAGAGAAAACTTCCCAGTCAACTATTGAAAAGATTTCTCAGATTAACGGCCTTTTGACGAATACCATCGAACATTGCAGGAACGAGCTTCCATCTTACATGTACTCCAAAGAACTTGTCGAGCTGCTCTTCGAGCAGCCTTACTGCAAGGTGAAATTTCTTGTTGATAGAGGCATTGCAAAGCGTCAGAGAGCTTCAGTCTATTTGAAGACGCTGGAGGAGATCGGAATATTAAGAATGAAAAAGGTGGGAAAGGAAAACTTGTTCCTCAATATCCCACTGTATGATCTTCTCTCTCGCTGATAAGTGCGTTAAATCGTCAGGTGATCTACCAAGCAAGCTTAAGACTTTGGACAGGATTAACACGATGTACAGGATTTGTTTTGTCTTTTCAGTTCCTCTGTGAAACAGAAAAGACAGAAACCAGAAAGTCATGTTCAAGCCTTTGATCCGGTTGATCCTGCTTGCCCCGTTAAATTCCGCAGGACAGCAAAGCGTATTTAACTGGGGGTAATCCTGTCTAAGTTCTTTGCCCGTCGTGAGCCTGTCGAATGGTCTAAGTTCTTTGCCTGCCGTGAGCCTGCTTGGGGTGAGCTTGTTTATCCTGAGCTTGCTTGTAGTGAGCTTGTCGAAGGGCCGAAGGGTCGAACCGTCTCAGTTCTTTGCCTGGGTTAGAAAATTTACCCAAAACAGGTTTGACCTGAAATGGGTAAAAATGGGTGGAAGGGCGTCTCGCTTTTTTGACTATTCAAGGCATTTAAAGACTCTACATTGAGTTGAAAATAGCGTATTTTTTTGACACAAATACGCATACAAACTTGGGTCAAAAATATCATGGGAAAACATACGCACAGTGTTGATAATAAAACAATAAAACGCATTTATGGCCACGGTAGGGGTTGGGTTTTCACTCCGGCTCACTTTTCAGACCTGGGAAGCCGTGATGCGGTGGCTTCTGCTTTAAGAAGGCATCGTCAGTCGGGCCTCATCCGTCAACTCGCTCGTGGCCTGTACGATTATCCGCAAACCGACCCAAAGCTTGGAATACTGACCCCATCTCCCGATGCTGTAGCCAAGGCTTTGGCAGGCCGCGACGCCGTTCGCTTACAGCCTTCAGGAGCCTATGCGGCTAATCTCCTGGGGCTTTCTACACAGATTCCCATGAAGATCGTATTTCTGACGGATGGCCGTCCCCGCACCGTACAAATCGGAAAGAAACAGATCATCCTGAAGCAGACCACGCCGCGAAACATGGCAACAGCAGGCAGAATCAGCGGATTGGTCATCCAAGCCCTGCGACACTTAGGCTCAAAGCATGTGGATGACGATGTTATTGCTCGGCTCGACCGTCGGTTAGACGCCGATGCCAGAAAGCAGTTGCTCAAGGATGTCCGTTTTGCCCCTGCCTGGATTGCAGACGTAATGAGGCGACTGGGCAAGAAGAAAGAAACAGGATTAACGTGAACACCTTCTTGTCATTTCCTGAAGACCGCAGGCGAACGGTCTGCGAACAGGCGCAAGACAAACTTGGTTTGCCACCGGCAACCATTGAGAAGGACTTCTGGGTCTGCAAATATGTATTTTTACCCAAAACAGCTTTGAGCTGAAATGGGTAAAAATGGTTTTTGATGTGCCCGAAGGGCATGACAACCATTGTGGCGACAGGCCTGCCCGCCATAGCTGGCGCTCAGGCGCAGCAGGCGGGTCGTAGCCACAAGTCTGCGTGGGCCTGTCCGCCATAGCCTTGGCGAAGGCGGGTCTGTGGCTAACACACAATCTCTGCGTTCTCCGCGTCTCTGCGGTGAGACACTGTCTGTGTGGGCTTCCCGCGCCGTAGCTTTCAGCGAAGGCGGGAGAGCTGGTCGGAATCGTGGGAAAAGGGGATGTCCTGAAAACGCTTGTGTAAGAATGTTGATTTTCAACAGGAAAGATCTGACTCCATACAGATTCTACTATAAAGTTGAAATGTCATGGACGGCCCCTAGTTTTTCAGGGGTGCTTAACCTTCTGGAGGATAGTCGTGGTTGATGTTAAAGAGAAATTTGATTTTGCGCCGAAATCTTCACGCCAAGCCATAAAGGATTGGCCTGCAACCGAACGCCCCCGTGAAAAACTGCTTCAGTTAGGCCCTGAGGGGTTGTCCGATGGAGAGTTGCTGGCGGTTCTGCTGCGCATTGGAAAATCCGGGCAGTCGGCCGAAGATATGGGTCGGCAGCTGCTGGCACAGTTCAACGGCATCACCGGAATCGATCGCGCTCATATCGAAGAACTTCTTGCGGTCCCTGGCATGGGCATCGCCAAGACGGCGCAGCTAAAGGCTGCCATCGAAATCGGCAAAAGAGCCCGCATGCAAAACGCGCAGCCCAAGGGTTTTGATCATGCGGCGGATGTTACCGCTTATATCCGGCCGCGGTTTGAAGGGAAGCGCCAGGAATGCTTTTTAACAATCCTTTTGGATGGCCAGAACCGTTTGCTTGCTGAAAGGGTTATTGCCGAAGGCATCCCAACGCAAGCCACGGTCTATGTTCGACGGGTGATGGAAGAAGCCTTGCGGGTATCGGCAAGCGCGTTCATAGTGGCCCACAATCATCCTTCAGGCCACCCAGCCCCCTCGCCCGCAGATGACCAGACCACGCAAGACCTCAAGCAAGCCGCCGATCTTTTGAATTTGGTATTTCAGGATCACATCATCATCGGCAGCGGGAATAGTTATTACAGTTACGCTGAAAATGATAAATTATGACCAAGGTTGGGAGTGATTCATGGCAAAAAAGAGTTATGTCAAGGCAGATGAAATCCAAATAAAAGGCAATAAGATCTTCAGCCCGGTGCGACGCAAATGGCTCCCGCTGACCCCCGAAGAGCGAGTTCGCCAGGAGTACCTGTTCGTTTTGACCGAGGAATATGGTTACACCATCGATCAAATATCCGAGGAGATGGATGTCGCGGGCCGCGGCAGCGCTCAGGCACGGGCCGATTTTGTGATATGGCGTAGTGCCCAGGATAAGACCGATCAAAAGGCTCCGTTTATCATCGTGGAGTGCAAATCCGACAATGTGACCATCAAGGCTCCGGATTACGCCCAGGGAGAACACTATGCGCGGATGACTGACGCGCCTTTCTTTGTCACCCACAACTCGCAGGAGACCAAGTACTGGCGCGTCAAAAAAGACCGGATGCCCGGCTATATCGAAGAGATCGAGAACATTCCCCATGCCGATGCCACGGACAAGGAAATCGAGGAGTTGTTCTCCAAGCTGCGCGTATTCAAAGAAAAGGAGTTTGCCGACCTGCTTCACCAATGCCACAACGTGATCCGCAACCGCGAAAAAAAGGATCCAGCCGCCGCCTTTGATGAAATTGCCAAAATCCTTTTCGTAAAGGTTTACGTGGAACGAAAGCTGCTCACCCGTCGCAGCAAGGAAAACCTGTTTACAGTAGATGTGCTCGATAAGCAGATTGCAGAAAACCCACTGGACACCCTGTTTCAGGAGACCAAGAAATCCTATTCCGTAGATAAAATTTTTGACGATGACGAGCGGATCAACTTAAAACCGGCCACGGGTGAGGAGATTGTGCGTAAGTTGGAGAAATACAATCTATCCGATACCAGCGAAGATATCAAAGGCGTGGCTTTTGAGCGTTTTTTAGGCCGCACCTTTCGCGGAGAAATCGGCCAATTTTTTACACCCCGGGCCATTGTGGAGTTCATGGTACACATGATCGATCCCAAGGAGGGAGAGGTGGTTTGCGACCCGGCCAGCGGGTCCGGCGGATTCTTGATTCGCGTGTTTGAGATCGTGCGTGAAAAAATCCTGGCCGATGCCGACCAACAGTACAATGTGTTTCGCAAAAAAGTTGAAAAGGACAAATCCCTTACCGATACCAAGCGGGCTAAATTGCTACAGGTAAAATATGATGAGATCCAGCAGACCATTGATCAAACCAACGAGGGTTCGCGTCTCTGGAATTTAGCCAACCGCTGCATCTTCGGCACAGATGCCAACGACCGCATGGCCCGCACCAGCAAAATGAACATGATCATGCACGGCGACGGTCACGGCGGGATTCACCACCATGACGGGTTTTTAAACGTCAACGGCATCTTTGAAACCCGCTTTGATATCGTCCTGACAAATCCACCCTTTGGCGCCAAGGTGGAGCCTTCCGACAAGGTGCTGGAATTCGATATCGAGGTGACTACTGCAGACGAGCGTCGCTATGTGCGTGAATTCGGAGAACCTTACAAAGAAGCCCAGGCGCGGGTAAAAGCCGCCATAAATCGGCCTATTGCCAGCCTGTTCGATCTGCCCAAAAGTGACAAATCCAAAATTAAGACTGAAATCCTTTTCATCGAGCGCTGCCTGGATCTGCTCAAACCCGGCGGTCGCATGGGCATTGTGCTTCCCGAAGGGGTTTATAACAATCCATCGTTGGCCTATGTGCGTCAATTTGTGGAAGATCGGGCCTATCTTAAGGCCGTGGTCAGCCTGCCCCAGGAAACTTTCATATCATCCGGCGCTAGCGTCAAAGCATCGCTCCTTTTTCTCCAGAAATACAGTGATGAGGAAAAAGAGCGGTTTGATCTGACCTATGCGACCGCCAAAGCGGAAATTGAAACCCAATATGCCGATGAGATCGCCAAGGAAACCCAGCGGCTTGAAGATGCCATTGCAAAGGCCAAAGAAAACAAAGATGCCGAAAGCCGCAAGGCGCTGCAAAAGGAGTTGAAGGATTACCAAAAGCAGATTGGGGAAAAGAAGGCTGCCGAGTCGCGACAACTTTTGAAAGGGCGCTTTGACTACCCCATTTTTATGTATGAAGCGGAAAAGGTCGGCATATCCGCTACCGGCGAGGAGGATCAAAATGAGCTCTATCTTAATGCGAATCAGCCGGAGGGGCTCGAGAAGACGTGTTTGGAGTGGTACCGGGAGTTTTTAGCTGACCCAGAAGGGTTTCTCGGGGAGGAAGAATAATTTATGGCCTCGGCTTTCCCAATTCAGGTTACACATTTTCGGGATTTGGAACGATGGGATGTAAAGTATTTTACCTGGCGTATCGTTTCCAAATACCCTCTCGTTCCGCTATCGGAAATCGTTTACGAGCACAACGAACAAATCCGTCCCTCAGAATACCCTGATCAGATTTTCAAAATATTGGGCGTCAATAATACCGATGGAATTTTTCATGCCTATGACGCGCTTGGGAAAAAGATTAAACAGCCATACAAAAAGGTGAATGCTGGGGATTTTGCCTACAACCCTTACCGAATTAATGTTGGCTCGATTGGACTCGTGCCGGACGAGCATGGCGACGGATATATAAGCCCGGCTTATGTGATTTTCGGTGTCGATAAAACAGAAATTCTGCCTGAAATTCTATTGTTCATTTTGAAATCAGGCTTTTTCAACGGGGCACTTCGGGCTGCGACTGCTGGATCCGTAAGGATGAATTTAACCTATCAACTGCTGCAGACCCTTAAGGTACCGATTCCAACAATTGATGTTCAGAGAAGAATCGTTGCTTATTGGCGGAAAACACAAAATGAGATGAATTACTCCATTGAAATTACAAACAACGTAAAGGATCAAATAACCAAACGGTTCATAAATGATCTGGGCCTTAAGCTGCCCAAAACTAATACCCACTCAAAGATTTTGTCTGTTAAATGGAATGATTTTGACCGATGGAGTGTAAGTTACAATCAAATAGTCCGATCAATGATCAACCTTGTACGAGGTAGATATCTAGTAGTGAATCTTGGTTCGATCCTTGATTTAATTCAATATGGTACAAGCGCAAAAGCAAATGTAATAAGCAAGGGCCTACCTATTTTGAGGATTAACAATATAAAAGATGGCCGCATAGATTTCACCGAATTAAAGCATATCTCTTTAAAAGAGCATTCTGTTGAAAACATATTATTAAACAGGGGAGAGATATTAATCATCAGAACTAGCGGGAGCCGAAATTTGGTAGGCACATGTGCAGTTTTCAATGAATCCGTAAGATATACTTTTGCTTCATATCTAATACGAATGAGAATATCAGGCGATAAGGCCTATCCTAATTATGTTGCCTATTATATAAATTCACCCATTGGCCGACAGCAAGTAGATTCTCTAAGTAGGCAAATTATGCAGAACAACATTAATAGCCAAGAATTAAAGAGTCTTAGAATTCCATTGCCTCCTTTGAGGATACAACAAGAAATGATGAAACGAGTAGAGGAAGGTTTGGAAGAAGTACGTGAAAGGCAAACGGTTTCTGAACAAAAGCACTCTGATGCCAAGAGAGAAATTGAAAAAATGATTCTCGGCCTTCGGCCTGTGGAGGGTATTTGAAATGCCCCCTGCAAGCCAAACCATCGAGTTCGAAGGCTACTTTGCCGAAGGGGTGTTGGGTATTTTTGAAATCATCCGCGGTTTTGCCGATTTGCGGGATCTGGCGGCTTTTTCGGTTCCATATGAGCTAAGCAATGCCGCCGAACCAGGGCGAGTCGTCGGCCACCAGCGTCAATTAAACGAAAAACACGCTCTGGACATCAAGAAATACCTCGAACAAAGCGACAGCCGGCTTATCCCTGAAGTTATTCTATCCGTTCGCGGCATGTTCATCAACGTGACCGATCAAGCAAAGGTCATCGGCGTTGAATCGGAGGAAGGTGCTCTGATTGCTGTCAGTCGTCGTTTCGCCGGCAAGCATCAACGGATTCAACAGGTCAGAATTAAGCGGAGCGATTTGCAGGTCGTCAAGGAGCAAAAGCTGATTCGCAGGATCGACGGCAACCACCGCCTGGCAATGGCTGAAACGCTTGAAGAAGATGAAATTGTCCCCACCAAATATTTGGCGCCTTTTTGCCTGATTCTGTTGGGACCAACCGAAAACCATGCAGATGATTACGCTGAATCGCTGATTTTTCACACCATAAATAGCACCGCCCTAATCTTGGAATCAGAACATGGCTTAAAGCTTTTGCTAGGCCAGGACCCAGCCCATGCCATGACCCCGGATAATGAGTTCGCTTACAGCCCGGAACTGCACCTGACCGGTCTGCTTTGCGAGCGTTTGCAGGGCCTACCCGAACCGGCGCAGCAACGGTTCGGGGACCGCCCCCTAACCTCGCTGTGGGAAGCAGCGCGGAATCTGATTCAGATGAACCCGGCTATCGCAGAAACCCGTGCAACATTGACTGCCTTTGCCGATGAACTACTTGCTGCCTTGGCTGATATATTGACACGGCTCACCGTCCAACATCCATCCCTCTGCAAGACCTATGCCTTCTTGGAATTGGGCGCCCGCGTCTGGCAAGAGGCCAGCGGCGATACCCATGATCAAAAGGTAAACGCATCCGTTAAAGTTCTGGATCGCATTGGTCTATGGCTTGGGGCCGAAGGAATCACCAGTCTGCTGAATCCCCTCTCTCCGGCCAAACAGCTGTTGGAAACCTTCAAGGCTGCCCAACAGCGGGTTCCTAAACGGGTTTTCCTTGCCCGATGGTACCCGCCCCAAGATGCGCCTTATGATGCCTTTGATAAAGCTAACTTGCGTCTCCAGCAGCTCAGAGAAACGTTGGACGCTTTAGAAAGAGACCACGGGATTTTTATGGAACTGATTGATATGGGAACAGAGGAAGGGGGAACTTACCCGATCCACCCTCGAATGTACGGGGCGATTGCATCATCGGACATCATCATCTGCGACCTGACCGGCCAACGCCCCAATGTTTTTGTCGAAGCAGGTTATGCCCTTAAGCATCATGAGAAGAATCGCCTCATCTTTCTTTTTGAGCCGCGCAATCGGCGGGACGCGGTGCCGTTCGATCTCAGCACTTTCAAATACGTCCCGATCACCGAGGCTGCCGAGATCCCAAATAAAATCAAACCGGAAATTATGGCAATCCTCCGGCAAGCCGGAGCCGCAATAACATAACAAAAGACAAAGGAATGCTACTATGGCCATTCCAGACTACCAGACAATCATGTTGCCCTTACTAAAGTATCTGGGAGATAACCAGGAACATTCTTTGCGCGA
>SDBU01006764.1_pt1 | contig 13407 bp, 25 predicted proteins | sample 2277071 | NCBI WGS metagenome assembly SDBU01 (sample SAMN10397929, study PRJNA504765) | marine sediment metagenome | isolation source: marine sediment core GS08_GC12, 126 cmbsf | place: Arctic Ocean: Gakkel Ridge, Loki's castle | collected 2008 | reverse complement strand
TGATTCTGTTAGTTATCCCTATGATTTATGCACAGGGAAATCCCTTTGAAACCCAAGTTGCTGGTGGAGCACAAGTGCTTGATATAAGAGTGCCTTTTATTGATGCAATTAAGCAAGGAATTGAAGATGTGACACTTCACACCCATGTCTTCAATAGGACAACAGGAGAGCCAGTGACACCAGATAAGTCTGATGTCAGTTGTTATCTTCATTTGTATAATATTACTGGGCAGCATATATTGCAGGAAGAGATGACACCAGATTCCAATACTTTGGAATGGAAACTTGACATCGGTGCAGGGAATTTCTCAGTATTGGGACAACATTCTATTTTACTTTATTGCAATAATTCAGACATTGGTGGTTTTGTGAGTGAGGAGTTTGAAATAACACAGTCTGGATTGAGAATAACTGATACTGACACTTTACCAGCAATTCTCGCAGTCCTTTTTGTTATAATACTTTATATGTTCCTTATCCGATTCTTTACTCTTGATGTTTTCCAGGAGCATGGAGCTATCAAGATACTGCTTTTGTTAATGTCGATATGGTTCATGCTGATACCTGTTGCCATAGTTACAGAAGTCAATGTCGTTATGGGCGGTTTTACTGGAGTGACTGAACTTCTCGACACATTATATATGTTGTTGATGTGGATTAACATATTCATAACATTCTACTTCATAGTTTGGTTCCTAGTACAGATGCTGAAGAAAATAGGCAAGACAAAAGATAAAATAAAACTATCAACGGAGAGATAATATGACAAAGACAAAACCAATAAGAGCACCAGCAGAATTTGTAAGTGCGTTAGGAGTATTGTCAGATGAGTTTAGCAGACAGACTGGTTTCCCTCACAACAATTCAGCAACTATGAGAAGAATGGCAACCCAGATAATGCCAAACCTTGTAGTCAAGAACAGCAGGTTGGAGTTTGCATTGATAAATTTCAAGAAAAGAAAATAACCCCAGAAACAATGAACAAGAAAGGAGGAGTGCCAGACGGAATATTTTATATGGTGGCAATCTTTGCAGTTGCCATCATTTCAGTAGTTGCATTTATGATTTTTACCGAGGTTAATGACAACTTTCAGGCATCAGATAACATATCTCCTTTAGGTAAGGACATGATGAATGACTTGCATGGTAAGTATGTTGGAATAATTGATAATGGTTTCCTCATAATATTCATTGGAATACTTCTGGCTACTGTCGTAGGTGTTTGGTTCATCAAGACACACCCTGCCTTGTTCTGGATAATGATACCTATATTCGCATTCATTATATTCTTGGCAGCAATATATGCCAATGTGTTCTTCAGTTTTACACAGAATGAAAACATAGCAGCAAGTGCAAGTGAGTTTACAATAATCACTTTCATAATGACAAACTATGCTTGGGTTATGACAGGAGCCATAATATTAATTGCTGTAGCTTTGTTTACAAAGGGTAAGAGTGATGTACAATGAACAATAAACTATTAATTTTAATCCCTGTAATGATTTTATTAGTTCCATTAGTATTTGCTGGATTTCCTTTTTCTGAATATTTTAGTAAGTTTATCTCAACTGGCAACGAAACATTTACAGGAACTTCTCCATTAGCTAATTGGTCAGGAACTTGCACTGTTTCAGGTGGAAATTTAATTTGTGATAACACTCAAACATCTCTTTATATTCATGAGCTTATAGATGGAGATACTCAAGTCGGAACTAATATAACTTTATTCGAGGGAGATATTGCGCTTATGGAATCTACTGATGCGGATTTTGTTGCAGAAGGATTATGGAGAAATAACACAGGTTTCATTACTGATATAGTATTGGCTTTAAGGGTAGATAATAATGACCAGGCAGGGGGAGAAGTAGAATTAACAAACCTAGGAGATAGTGGAGCTTGTCAAGGTACTCAAGGTCCTGTTATGACAGGATGGTTTGGAGATGCTACTGTTCAACATATTAAGATTATTTTTAATCGTGAAGGCTCAGGAACTGCATGGGGTTTTGTAAATGATACTTTAGTAGCTACTTGCACTCCAATACAAAGGAATGGGGGAACTACTTCTGATTCACCTATATATTGGCATTGGGGAAGGAATGATTTACCGTCAGCATCTGCTAAACTGGAGATTTCTAATTGGGTTTCTTATAATGGAAGTTTTTATAATGCTTCAGAAGAGATAATAGATTCAACACCACCAGTAATCCAATTAGGAATAAACAACACATCCCCAAAAGTAAATGAATACATAAATATCTCTTTCAATGTAACAGATGATACTGCACCGACAGTAGGAAACCTTACAATAAACTGGACAACAGGAACAACAATAACTAATTTTACAATATCTACAAATTCTGATTTGCATAATGTAACCCAAATAATAGATACAAGAGGTAATGTTATAAACTTCTCAGCTTGTTTTAGAGACGCAGAAGATAATTATGCTTGTAATTCAACAATAATAACAATAGCAGATACCTTACCAACAGTTCCAACAGGAGATACACTAACACCAAATAGTCCTATAATCACAGATACTCTAATTGGTGGATGTTCTGGTTCAATTGATGCAGACAGTGATCCTATAATATTTCATTTTCAATTCTTCGACATAACTGATAGTAATATAAGGCAGGCATTTTCAACAGACAATACTTATCCTCTTGTTTCTCCAACAGACAGTCATGACCAATTCAGAGTGGATTGCAGGGCAGTTACAGACTTTGGGAACAGTCCAACTGACAGAACAGGAACGGATTTAGAAACAGTGCAAGATTCATTAATGATCATAAATTCTTCATTCAATATATCTTTTGATAATATTTTCATAAATGATTGGCTTAATATATCATTCAATATTACAGATATTGATGGCTTACTTTCTGCAAACATAACAATAAACTTTAGCGGTACTGAACAATGGATTGCAAACTTTACATTAAGTGGGACTGAAGCAACAATATTCAATGTCACTCAGTTTGCAAGTGGAGGGGTATTTAACATAACAGGGTATGGTTCAGATGCAGGTGGTTTCACTATACAGAACTCTACCTTGATAACAATAATAGATAATGTATTGCCGATAGTGAACCAATCATCCAATGCCAGCTTCGACCATCTTCACATATTGGAGGTTATTAATTTCTCCTGCAACATAACAGATGAGACTGGTCTGTTCTCTGCAAACATAACCAGTAACATGACAGGAGTGATAGATTTTCTTGCCAACTTCACTCTTGATGGGTTAACTGAAACTATAATCTCAAACACAACAGAGATAACTGTTACTGGTGAGAGTGTAATAAATATAACTTGTTATGCAACTGATGAAAACAATAATGTAAGGCAAAACTCAACCTTGTATGATGTAGGGAATACCAACCCAACAATACCTACAATAATACTTCCGACAGACAATGACTTCAACAATACACAACCTGATTATCCAATCAATGTGACTTTTGCTGCTGATGTGGATGGGGATCCATTGATGATTTATTATTTTATTGATGGTGTGCTGAATCAAACCTCATTGACAAATACCACTTTCAATGCCTCTGATGGGACTTATATCCTGAATGTTTCGATAGTCGATGTCCATGGTGATTCCAGTCCTAATGCAACTGTAAACTTTACAATAGATACAACCATACCGACACTGGGATTCTTTAACCTAACAAACAACACCAAGTTTGGATTCAACCAGAACCTTACAATGAACATAACAGTTCAGGATGACAATGCCTTTAACCTATCTTATAATTTCCACAACTCCAGCGATGACAGGATATATTTTGCATTCAATGACGAGAAGAACAGTACAGATACAGTTACAATAATAGACACACTTAATTTAACTGCATTAGGAAGCGGTAACTATACTCTTGACATCAACTTCTCAGACAGACATACAAAAGCAAAGATAGGAGATTATAAAATAAGTAACAGATACACTGGAATTAATTTTTTCAAGGCAACTGGCTTGAATTTTGAGACAGCCGAAGGCAGTGATATTACAATAAAACAAACAAGCGGAGAACAAGAAAGTTCAGTCAGATATGAAAAACTGGTGGACAGGTACACAATAGGTTATGGCACTACTGAAAAGAGAGAAACAAAAGTATTTACAATAACTTCTGACAAGAAAATAGAAATAATGTGGGATTCAAGATACAAAGGACATTTGATAATAGGACACAACTGGATGGACTTCGAGAACGGAGATTCAGATAGCATAGTAACTATAAGAAGGATAAGTGATAATCAAGTTGAAGTAACAGTATTCTCAAACAACTTCAACTTCAATTCTCTTGGTGGCCTTAATGTTATTGATGTATTCTATAACTTCAAAGTTGACAACAATGTTCCTTATTTCCCAAGTCAGTCCATAAATGATACAAGACCTGATGTTGGGGAAGTTGTTGAACTTTCCTTTGTTTGTGAGGATGGTGTTGAGCTGAGCTTCTGCTGGATTGCAACAAACCAAACTGGACCATGGAAAAATGTAACAAACACTTCCTTTGATGTTTTCACAAAAGCGGTAAACCTTACATCAAACCTTACTATAACAGCCGCAATAGGGACTGTAATAGGGACAGAGGCATTTGCAAATGATTCTTTCAATCAATTCGCTTCATCTGGAATATTCACATTGACTGTAAATGATACCACAATTCCTGAAGTTAATGTGACATTCAATGTTACTTTATTCCATGCAAACCAATCAATAAATATAACAGTAAACTCCTCTGATAACTTTGAGCTGGCAGAAGGAATAATAACTGTTGCAGAACCAGGACTTGTAAGATTCTTTAATTTCACTTTAGGAACTGCTTCAAATACATTTCATCAAAACATTACAATACCAAGTGAACTTCAACAGGTTGTGAACATTACCGTACTTGTAAATGATACATTTGGAAATATTGCACAAAATCTATCAAGACTTCCAATAACAAAAGACCTGATTGTCACTGCAAGAAATGTTCATGGAAACACAACAATAAACAGTTTCACTGCAAGCATAACCAACTCAACATTTACAGAAACTCAATCCACAACAACTGGAGAAATAGTCTTTGCTGAAATAGTGACTGGATTGTTTGACATCAATATATCCTCTGAAGAGAATGGCAGTTATATAAACAGAACTTTAATCGTTCACAACTCAACAGATAATTTTGTGGGAAATATGTATCATACGATTACATACTTCACCGCAATAAGGAGAGGTACAGATATACCAGTAATTGACTTCAGGGTTGAAGCACCATTGACAGACAACCAAAGCAACTCCACAGGAGGAGCAAGGTTGTTCCTGAATGCTACAAACTTTGAGATAGGTAGCTTCTCTGACGATTACTTTGATATAATAACCAGAATCAATCTCACACCAACACTTCAGAGTGATGTGGTTATAGAGTTCTTTGACATAAACTTATCAATATCAATATTCTCAATATCCAACAATAGCTTCTTGAATAACTTTGATGTTACTTTGATTGGGAATGATAGTAGTTTTACTGAAACACTACAATCCAAATCAGATGGTTCTACATCTTTTGATGGTAATGTAACATTCAATTTGGGTAATGGTACTTATGATGTCATAGTCGATGCTGAAGACCATGCACTATTCTCAAGCAGAATAACCTTATTGAGTAATGTGACTCCATTACAAAACATTACATTCTCTATCATTGCAGCAGACTCCATAAACTTCACGATATTCGATGAGATATTAGATATACAAATAGATAGAAACGCAAGTCTCACTATTGTAAGTGATGACTTCGCAACAAATATAACCCTTAACGGCTCCAACTTCTTCATACAGGATTTGGTTCCAGGAGATTATAGATTTACTTATGTTGCAGATACCTACACCAAAAGAGATTTCTTTGGTAGTGTATTGAATGGAACAAACCAATCAATAAAATTATATTTGTTGTCAACTACTAACGGAACTGATGTTGACTTTACAGTTCAGGACAATTCTGGAAACGAATTGACTAATGCAACCATAAGATTAAAAAGATTTTTCATATCAACAAACTCTTATAGGACTGTTGCTATGGCTCAGACAAACCAAGAGGGTAAAGCTTTGATTGATGTGGATTTCAATGATGCTTTCTATGAGACACTGACAACATTCAAGGAGTTTTCATTAAGAACTACAGGAGCTAAGATAATTACAACGACATTTATTTTGACTATGCGTTTAACACCAGACCCACTGGAATCTGTTGATACTCTTAATAATATGATAACCACTTTAACTTTCAATAACCTAACAGAGACTTTCTCTTATGTATTTACTGATACGAATGGAGTTGCAAGAACTGGGAACCTTGTAGTTATTGAAATAACACCTACAAGTGAAACAATCATATGCACAACCACAGACACTTCTCCTAGTGCCACTTTATTATGCCAGGTAAATACTACAAACCTGACTGGAAGTTTTATTGCAAAAGGATCAATACAGGTTGGAGACAATCAAATTGTTACAAACAGATTTGATAGAGCGGTTGGAGAATTAAAACAACAACTCAGAGATATTATCAGCAATCAAGGAATCTTCTTATCCATATTAGTAGCTGGAACACTTGGAGGGTTAGGAGCAGTAGTAAGCCCAGCTGTTGGTATAATAATGTTCCTTGTTGGATTGACAATGACTGCTTTCTTTGGATTGAATATAATAATCATACCACTTTTAGTGTCATTTATAATCTTAGGAGGTATCATAATCTATAAGATGAAATCAAGATGAAACTATCAAACTTTGTATTTGGATTGATAATATTTTCCATAGTCACAACAATAATGTTTGGTGCTGTTCAGAGTATGCTGACAGAAAACAGGATTGGGGGAGCTGAAGAATGGGCAGAGTTGTCTGGGAACTACAGTTCTAATATAGGAAAAATCAGTACCAAGTCTGATTCGACTTCAAGAGCTATACTTGGACAAACAGAACAAGGTGTTGCAGGAAGTGAAACACAAGATGTAACTTTATTGACAGGAGCAGTAAGTGGTGGAAGATTAACATTCAATTTCTTTACAAATTTCAATGATGTTGCAAATAAAGTTAGAGGAGATACAGATACATTCGTAGATCCTAGAATCTGGGGAGCAATCATTGCGCTTGCTTTAGTGTTTTTATTATTAGTAGGACTGCACTTCCTAAGAGGGTTCAAGACAGAGGTTTAAAATGGATAATTTTTGTAAGTGTGGATGTGGAAAAGTAATAGAGATACAAAAGCATCATAGTCACTATGGTATTCCAAATTATATTCGTGGTCATAATGGGAGTTTCAAAGGTAAAAAACATTCATTAGATGCAAAAATTAAAGTAAGTATAGCAAATAAAGGTAACCCAGGTTGGTGTAAAGGTACTAAAGGTATTATGAAACCAAATAAAACTTCTTTTAAGAAGGGAATAAGATACTCCCAAATAACTGAAATAAAAAAGGGACAACGACTTTCTCCTAGTACTGAGTTTAAAAAAGGACAAAGACCTCATAATTATATTGATGGTAGAAGTAGAATATTAGGTCCAATGAGATACGGAGATGATTGGGATAAGATAAGATTAGTTGTTTACAAGAGAGATAACTATATTTGTCAAGATTGTAAAATAACAATGAATGAATATGGTAAACCTTTAGATATCCACCATTTAATTCCTTATTTGTTTAGTGGGGATAATTCCATAGAAAATCTAACAACTCTTTGTAGAAGTTGTCATATGAAAGAAGAACATAAATTGAGAAAGGAGGTGCAAATACATTGCCACCAGTAAATATGACTTCAGGTGAAGCACCTTATAACCTTGTCAATATAACCTCGGGCGGTAATATTGTAGATTTCATTAGAAATGTTAATAACCTTACTGAACAGACTTTCATGCTGGGTATGTTGTTGGTTGGTTTTGTAATATTATTTGTGTCAATGAGAGAAAGTGGGAATAGGGATGCTTTGATAGCCTCTAGTTTTATGACTGCCATCCTGGCTATATTCTTCTTTATGCTACAGTTCATATCAACAGCAATGCTTACTATCATAATCATTGTATTTGGTGGTATATTTGTGTTTATGGTACTTAAACAAGATTGACAGGAGGTAAACTATGGCAAGAAAGAAAACGCAGGAAATAGGACTTATGGGTGCTTCAAGGGATATTGTGATTGGAGGATCTATTTTAGGTGTGGGTGCTTCAGTAGTTGCAAGAACAGGAGGATCAGGAGCAGGAATATCTGCAGCTGCTAGTTTCCTTCCAGTAATGGGGGCAACTATAGGTGGAGGATTAGCACTAAGACATCTGCAGAGATTGCAAGGAACTAAGAAACGAAAGAGATAAAACTATCCTAAACTCTCACTTACTTGGCAAAGTAAGATATTAACCCCAACCAACACTAATTCTCAGATAGTGTTGGGGTTATAATCCTAATACCTTAGCTGCTATTCCTGAAACCCAGACAATCAAAAAAACAAATATAAGAATAACTACTATGTATATTATTCTTTTTGTGTTTCTATTGTCTAGTTTCTTTTCGTGTTCTTCTAATTGTTGTTCCATTTTATTAACAAACTTTACCTATTGAATTAATTATATGACCTATCGCTCTTGTTTGAATTATATAAGCAATCATAAAGACTATGAGAATAAAGAAGGCCCACAATACATAAGTGATCTGTTTGAGTCTTTTGTTGTTCTCATCCAAACTCACTTGTGAAAAACCATACAATATCTTTCCATCTTTATCTTTGTATTCCATATTTCCTCCTTGCTTTTATCAATTAAAGATTATATTATTCCTAAATGTGATACTAACCAATATCCAAAAAAATATACAACACTAAAACTAATAAATGTTGATAACCCAACTAATTTTTCTTGTTTCTTATTCATTTTGTTTTAAGATTACAATTCTTTTACTTCTAAAAACATTGCTTCAAACCATTTACCATTTTGAGTGGTTGTGGTATCCATAATATTAGGTTTAAGTCCAATTATCCTAAAATCTCTTCTTTCATAACCAAACCACCATCTTCTTCTAAACTTAGCACTACCCAACCTAACTTCTGACCTATTATCACCTTTTTGATAAATAACAATTCTACTTGCAACTCTTGGTGAACCAGTATATGATGGAACTACTATATTGTATTCTCCACCACCAACCATCAAAACTAAATCTAACGGATATCTTCCTTCAAACCTTCCTTCTTTTATTTTATACATCATCTATATCAGCTCGGTTAAAGATTAACTCCATAATTTCTCTCTAAACCATTCTAAAAACTTCTTCTCACTTCTCAGCCTATATATATGTCCATCAACTTCATTCTGTTCGTGTCTTGTCTTAATTTCCTTTTTAAGTATATCACTATTAATTAAAACAGTATCAACAAAATCTAATCTATCATTTATAACTTCCAATAGTTTTATTTTTTTCATCATTCATCACCATCCTCTGATTTAGAGATTACATCCTCAAATGCTTTAGGTATTATATGCCATAATTGTATTTTAAATTGTTTAACTGAAATATCTTCAGGTATTGATTGAACTTCTTTCTCAAACCAATCAACTGCCAGTATTAAATCAGAGACATAAAGTAATAATTTTTCTTTAGCAATTTTATCATGGTTTTCTTCTGCTGTAGATTCAATCCATTCTTTGAAATAATTAAAACTTCTTAGTTTACCTTTCAATGGTTGTGGTTTCATTTGTTATCTCCTTGTTCTTGTTTGCTAAAGATTAACCCCATTGTTCTGCCATAGCTTGTGCTATTCCTGGATAAGTTCTACTTCTTAACTTAGCCCTATCCTTAGATGGTGGCATTTTATGTATTCTTGCTTCTCTACCATCTACTATATCAGTAGGTTTAAGTTTAGACAATCCTTTAAGCCATAAACAAGTGGCTTTAGTTTCTCCATGTCCAAACATCCAAGGTTGAATTATCTGGTTTGGTTTCCTTATTTTAGTTGAAATAATACTTATCGGATTTTCAATACAGATTTTATCAATAGGAGCATCCATTAAACTCTGAACAAAACTTAGAGCATTGTGTTGTTCAACTCCCTTGTATTTAAACCATCTTGCTCCAGATACAGCTAAATGAGTACATGGTGGGTGTGCTATCATCAAATCCCAACCTCCTTTTAGATGATTAAGAACATTCTCATTTATATGTTGTCCAGGAATAGCAGTCTTTACAAAATCACAACTCCAGGCATCATGTCCCAAAGCCTTAAATGCTTCTCTTACAATTCCTGATTCCTCACAAGCTATTAATACTTTCATTGTTTATCTCCCTTTCCTAAAGATTATATTTATCTTTAAAACTCTTTTCAGATATTGTTCTCCCTTCATTTATGTCTTCAAATCCCTTTTCTAACATAGTCTTTTCTTTCCTCTTAATCCCACTTACTAACTCTGCTAATACTAATTCACTTCTTGCTCTGTATAAGTCTTTGAAAGCCTGAATCCTGTCTGTTCTCTTATGATGTTCTTTACAGATTTTCTCCCATTCTTTTGTGAAGTCAGTTGCTAAAAACTTATTTAGTGTGTCTGTCATTTTAATCTTCCTCCATATGGTCTGAAATGTGTTCTCTAAGTTCATCTGCTTTAGTTTCTCCTAAAAAATATCTACCACAAGTACACATAACCGATTTCTTAGTCCCTTTACAATATTCGTGAATCATCTTTATTTTACCTTGTTAAGATTACTTTAATGCACACTCTTTACATAACCACATCAACATTCCTGCAACAAGAGTTCCTTTCTTGCCTTTAATAGGAACACATAATTGTTTCATATTTCTATCTCTTTTTCTGTATGCTTTGCTTTCCCAACATATCCAACATTCAGTGGGTTTTCCTAATGCCATCTTTATCTTTTCTCGTTAAGTTTTGGTTTTCCTCTCTTCAAATCTACATTCAAACCAATACTCTTTTCCTTTGACTTTAACTCTGTGCATCCTTCCAACAGAACCGACTTCAATAAGTGCTTCAGTAAGTTCTTTTATCTTTCTATAAACCTTTTCTTGTGCCATCTTTATCCTTTCTATCTTAATTTTAAGTGAGCATAGCTCTTCCAGACCTGACAATTCTGGCAGTTTGAATCAAAATCAGGACATTTAGTGCTATAATTCTTGATAATCCACTTTCTTAATTTCTCGTTTTCTGATTTGAAAAACTTTTCCATTGTATTATTTTCTATCTAAGTTCTGGGTTTGAACAACAAACATCTACATTCATATCAGGAAATCTACTCCCTATTGATACATCAGTGATTTCATTTATATATTCGTTTCCACAGTTTTTACATTCCTTTTTAACTTGATTATGTTCCTTTTCCCTTTCTATCTTTAGTGATATATCACTCATATAACTCATGTTTATCAACTCCTTATTCTTTATTTCCCTTGATGGTGGTCTTGCGAAAGTAAAAACCCAGTTTAGTTCATAGACCCTCACTGGACGGCGTTATTTACCACCATTTCTCAGGTAAATCTTAGGCGACCAATAGCTTTCGCTTATGAGTACCGTTTACTTTTTCGCACCACCATCTTCATTTTCTAAGAGTAATGTTGTTCCTTCTATTCCTTGAGGAACATTAATATTAAATCCTATTAATGCAGAAGGGAATCTTGATCCGCTTCCTTCCATACCTTCATAAGCAATCCTTTTATTTGGAATGAATATCCATGAAGCATTAGGAAAGATTACCTGCTGCCATATCTTTGTTTCAAAATTATCACAACGATAGATTGCTACTCCTTTCTTTACTGTTTTAAAAAAATAATCAAACATCTTAGATGCTTTACTAAACGGTGGATTCATCCAAGCCCTTGAAGGTTTATATCCTTTCGTATTCAAAAAGTCGATTGTAAAACCTGTAACTTTTCTATTATGTTCATCTGCACAACAATCAAAAACAAATCTATATTGCTTATGAAGTGTATCAAATAACCATTGAGGAGTTTGCCATTCATCCCTTGAAGGATTGTTTCCTGTTCCGTTGTTTGCTTTCATTTGATATTGTGCCATTTTTGGTTTACATTCTTTGTATTCTGAATCATATTCTCTTTCATGTTCATATGATATTCTTCTTGTGCATTTTGACATTTTTTATCACCCACATCTCTTGTTATTTAGATTGTCTCCAATGATGAAAACTATTGTAACATTCTGGACAGAGATGATATTCTGCATCATTAACTCTAACCTTCTCTAAATGTTCTTCAGTTATTCCTTTTAGAAAGGATAACTTTATTTCGTTTCCACATCTATCACAATATATTTTTATCATCTTTATCTCTATTTTCTTTGAATAAACCATCAGTAATTTCTTTGCCTATATCTTCTTCAAGATGTTTTCTACAAACTATTCCATCTTCCGCATTGCATCCACATTCCACCATATTATTCACCACCAGTATCTTTTAATTCTAAGATTCATCTATCATTTTTCCTAATTGCTTCCACCATTTAGTGAAAGTTTCTCTTTTGTGATTACCAGTGCATAAATTTGCAATCAATCTTCTATACATCCAATCATATTTTTTTGTGAATTTCATTGTTTTAATTCCAAGAGTGTTTTTAATTTCTCCCAATCTTTTGTTTCAATTCCACAAACAGAGGTATTCATTATAAACCAACCACTCATACATTCATCAATTCCCTCTATTGTTTGTTTTATTGCTACAAGTCTTTGATAAGTAAAACTACTAATACTCCCATCTACTGACTTTAAACTTTCAACTTCCTTAATCAATTCTTTTAAACCCATTTTTAATCTTTTACTGCTAAGTATTAGGTTGTCCACAAGTTTTACAAGTTACCACATTTTCCTTAATAGTATATAACTTCCCTGATGGAAAGACAGCAATTCGCTTTCCAGAACCAACTTTAAATTCTTGAGGAACTCCACTATTTCTTGCCATATAGACTATATGTTCAGCTTCTTTAAATTGTGTATCACTAAGTTGTGACTTTATATCCTCTAATTCAAATAATAATTTATTCATAATTCGTGCCAAAGGATACACATTGCTTTAGCTGTGTGAGGAATTTGGCTTCACCTCTTTTTTCTTGTCACAATTTGTTGAACAATAATAATTAATTTTTCCATCTTCTCCAATATGCCAACTTCCAGATGAAATTATATTATTACATATTGAACATATTTGTTTATTATCTTCATCCATATTAATCTTCTCCTTCTCTTGAGGTAGAGAAACCCCACCCTTTAGGGTGATTTATTTGGGAGTGTGTCATTTCATTTGCCTCCTTAATCTTTTATTATTTAGATTGTTTTAATTCTGCTTGGAATACATCTCCAAGAGTTTTATCATATCCGCACTTGCCACATTTGAAGTTGGCTCTACTGACTC
>SDBU01006763.1_pt1 | contig 13407 bp, 34 predicted proteins | sample 2277071 | NCBI WGS metagenome assembly SDBU01 (sample SAMN10397929, study PRJNA504765) | marine sediment metagenome | isolation source: marine sediment core GS08_GC12, 126 cmbsf | place: Arctic Ocean: Gakkel Ridge, Loki's castle | collected 2008 | reverse complement strand
AACCTAACCAAAGAGAGATTGGCAGAAATCAAGGCACGGTGCGAAGCGGCGACAGGCCACGAAGGACACCTCTAATGGATAAAGACCAATTACGGGAACAGGCCAAGAGTGAGTATTTCAAATACGACTGTCCTGACGTAGATGAACGTGTCCCCGCCCCAGAGATTAAGTGCAAGTGTGGATTCATAGGCAGGGCCAAGGCAATCCTGTCGCACATGAAAGAGGCACTGTGCCCTGGATGTAAGAAGTGGATTAGTTATGAGGAGAAAGAATAATGGGTTGCGACATACATTTTCACATTGAAGTAAAGCTGGAAGGTGAGTGGCGGCATTATTCTCATATCTGGCTTCCAAGCAACTATAGTATATTTGCAAAATTGGCTGGAGTACGGAATTACGACGAGGTAACTCCCGTATCGGAGCCGAAGGGATTGCCCGTCGACGCTACTTACATGACAATTTTTGACAGCAAGCGGGACAATTACCACGACTTTAGCTGGTTAAACATGGATGAAATTGATGAATTCGAGGCATGGTGGGCAGGGCGATACGATAACAAATGGATTGAATGTGAGCTTTATCATTGCTATCTGTTTGGCAACACTTTTACTGGATGGAGAAAATATAAGGACAACTACAACAAGATTGAAGACGTGAGATTTGTTTTCTGGTTTGATAATTAAGAGGAGAAAGAATAATGACTAACTCAGACTGGGCCCAGCACATAGCCCAAGGCGAACAGAAACGCAGAGACACCGATTACGACACTCTGCACGAACAGCTACAGGACGAAGCCAAACACCTGAAGGCTGATTATCTGAAAGAACTCATCTACCAAGCCAAAGTCCTACGGGCACGGCAGAGCGGTTCCACGCCACAGGACGAACGCCCTGAACCTGCCACGGGTGCCATTGGGCCGGGAGCGGGCACTGACAGGCAAGGTGAGAAGTTCCGTGGCATTCCCTTTGTGGGAAAGAAGCCATCCTGGGGGCCAGGGTCGAATCCTATGCCGTTGGGAGGCAAGCTATGAGTAAGCACGCAATCCGCTATTTTTGTTTTGAAGTAGAGAAAGTTATTGATAGGTGTCGTCAGGAATGGGATATGTCCTATTCGGAAATAGTTGGAGTGTTGGAAATAATCAAAGCAGGCCTGATTGAAGAAAGCCTGGAAGACGAGGAAGAAAATGAGTGAAGACAAACACACCTACTTAACCAACGTAAGGCCCGGCTGGTCCAATAAGAGACCTGCCGAAATGATAGAAACCGAAACAGCAGACCAGAAAAGGAGACAGAAATGAACAAGAAGGATTACATGAAAAGTGCGAGCAAGGCGGCCGCCCTTCAATATGACCTGTGGCGAAAATTCCCATCATACGTCCACATGGACTTAACTCTATCTACTGACCACCAAGGGAAAGACAGCGTCAAGTATAACATCTATACGCCAGAATTAAACCATAATCCATACGCCGAGTTTAATGATTTTGTAAGGTTTATGGACAAGGTTATTAAGGATGGCGTCGTGAGCGTGCGAATAAAAATGTTGGAGGATAGGTTAATGCGAGCAACAGATTGTTGTGCCAACGACGTAGACGAGATACATGACGTTCAAAAAGAATTAGACAAACTAAAAGGAGAATGAATATGAACTTTCACGAAGCACGAAACTTAGAAGGACAGAACAACGCCAAAGGCTACCAGCAGGGCGTTAGCATGATAGGGACGGTACAAGCACTGATCGATCCGCAACGCATCTTCACGACAAACAAAAAGCCAACCCAGCGAATTCAGCTACTGGACGCACAGGGCGAAACGTGCAAGGTTAAGGTGTTTCTGGGGAATGGGCCTGATATCTTACCTTCGGATGTCGGCACGTTACAGCAGTTCACCGACTTGGCCATGAACAAGTATAAGGGCAATATCACCTACATGGCCTTCTGGGATAATATGCACCCGCCACAGGGCCAATCCACCCACCTGAACGCCGCCACACAAGCTATCATTGACAAGCATCTCCGCCCGGAGCAGGCGGCAGAGGAGATACAGGATCACATGGCAGGACCGATAACTCCAACAGACCCATCTACCAAGTACCCAGACCAGCCCATACCTCCTGCCCGGACACCCATAAACCAAACATACACCCCACCCCCACAGCCCACCCAGCAGGACTACGAAGCCAAGGAACGTGAGAAGGTGATTGGAATGTGTATGTGCGGCCATGTAAACGCCCGCTTGGTTCACACGCCAGCAACAGAACTCTTGGAGGATAAAGCTCAGTTCGCCGCCTTGTGGCAAATTGCTACACGGATAGTTGACGGTACGGGACAGGTAACAGACGGACCTAATTTTTGAGGTAGCCATGAAACGTAACAAATGGCAATACACGACAATCAGCCGCACCGTCCAGGGCTTCAATTGGGACGAGTTCAAGTTGGCCATGCTCGATTTTGAAGAGGGCGAGGTCTTGCTCCGTAAGAAGATTGAGTGGGATGTTGAAGCAATGCGGGGGTATGTGCATGGCCCAATTGCCGAATTTGTAATTGCCATGTTCAAACAACATACGGGCATGGTGTTTACTCTAAAACAAATGCACAAATGGTTGCGAGACGAGTTTTTGCCGGGTATCCCAAAATATGTGGCAGGGCATTCCGTCCCAAATCCAGTAAGCAGTGAATCACTTGGTTTTGACGGTTATCATAAATGGATAAATGACATCGATGATTTTTGTCAAGACGCATTCAAGTGCGGGATACCACCCGCAGAAAAAGTGGAATAATTTAAGGAGAATGAGCATGACAAAGAAGAGGATACCACCAAAAGAAACTTGGACGGCATACTACAGAAAAGACAAGGATTCGTCGATTGAACATGCCAATGGCAACGCAAATCTTATTCTTTCCTCGACGCCGGATACAAAAAAAATGGGCCTTGGTGGAGTAGTACTCGATATGAGCAATAGTCGATATATTGAGAGCAAGACTGACCGCCTCATCCGTCTTATAAGTGGCGTGAAAGAACTGCGGGAAGCGGTACTTGCGTGGATGGATGTTGAGTCTGAGAGCAACGCGAACAATCCATGCCCAGATCACGGTTTACGGGCACAATATCATAAAAAAGCAGTAAAATTGTCAAAGGCCGCGCTCGCCAAGATAGGTAGCGATAAAGTGGATTAACCCGACGAAGCGTACATCCCGCCGGGCGGTTGGTTTCATCCAGGTTACTGGCCGTCCGGCAATTATAAAGGAGAATGAACATGGACGAGAAGCAATTAGTAGCTGACATCGAGGCAAAGAAATTATTTGTGAAGTCATGCAAGGAACAATTCAGGCAGGCAGAGTTCGATCTTGGCTTGCTTGAAACCGAGCTTGCCGAAGCCGAGAAGCCGCAACTGATAGAAGGGGATTATGGTGGTGTTCCTGGGCCTTGGGTTATGACCAGCAAAGGTATTATGTGGGTTAATGGTTCTGGTGATGGGTTCTCAGGTCTCGACCCGGAAGACTTCACTGATGAGAAGATGGGCAATTTTCTCGACGACCTCAAGGCCATGCAGGAGCCGTTGACGGAATTTGACCGTACTGACTTAAAATTAAAGTCGTCTGCTGCTAATTGTTTTGGGTTCAAAATAAACGGCATCACCATAGACTATCATGGGGACAAGTATGTGTCCCTCAGCCTTGACGAGATCCGCGAAGCCATCCTCAACCTCCGTCGTCTCGTTGCCACAGCAGAGAGGAAGAAGAATGGCTAAGAGCAAACTGGCAAAACGTAAAGCAAATCCTAATTCACGATATTGGAAGGGGAAAGCAGATGAAGCATGGGCAAAACAAATTAGAGCTGTCGGCAAGTGTGAATACTGCCCGAACACAACCAGTCTCAATGCGCACCATATTATCGCAAGGGTACGGCTCAGATTCCGCCACGATCTTTCCAATGGAGTCTGTCTCTGCTCACGCTGCCATGCGTTTGACGCGGCAATATCACCGCACATTGATAGCTTCAGTGCAGAGAATTTCCTGCGATGGCTCAAGGAGAGCAGGCCTGGACAATTCCAATGGTACGAAGACAACAAGCACGATAAACGACAAATGACAGGCACTTACAAAGATAAAGTTGAGGAGCTTCAATAATGGAAACGATAGGTACATCTATACCCTATAAATGGCGGGCAGCGCTTGATGAGGATATACGAGAAATAGAGGAGTTGAACGGAGGGAATGAAGTTACACAATCAGATGTCATGGCGGCCGGGGTCTTCGTGTGGCAATGTTTGGAAGCACAGGACCGGCTCGATATGGTGAACATAGCCCGTAGTGTTCGTAAGAACAAGGTTAATGATATAATATGACGCCGGACAAATCTAAAGCATACTTTTATGCCGCGTAGACCGTGGCGGAAACCGGAGCCATTTAAGGGCACCGGACCTTGCTGAAGAACCGAATTCCATCGGGAACTACGTAGTTTTGACAAACACGTAGTCCGGCGTCATATTTTAAGGAAGGATGGCAGAAGTGCTAAACAAGATGATTGATACTGTAATCTGCGGCGACTGCCTTGAGGTTATGCGGGGCATGGATGATAACTCGGTGGACTTGGTATTGACTGACCCGCCGTACCCTGACTACCATGCTGAGATTTACGGGTTCAATGAGGCAAAGCCTGCCATAGAATATCTGGCCAATATCCCTTGCAAACAGCTTATTTTTTGGTCGGCAAAAGAGCCCCCTCTACGCGACGACTATACTGCGGTTCATATTTGGGATAAGAGAACGGGTTGCGGCTCGATGTATGAACGAATCTTTGAGTATGGCGGCGGCAAGAACTACAAGGTATATCGACATTACTTTATAAACTCCACTGTCGCTGCATCATTTGGACGAGATGTTTATACGGGACATCCATCGCAGAAACCCATCAAGTTAATTTGCGAACTAATAGAGGAGTATTCCAAAGAAGGCGACACAATCCTCGACCCTTTCTTCGGTTCTGGCACTACCGGCGTTGCCGCCGTCCGCATGGGCCGCCACTTCATAGGCATAGAGATTTCACCTAACTACTGCAAGATAGCAGAAAAGCGTATACAGGAAGAACGCGACAAATATGCACTGTTCGGAGGTCATCAATGAGCAAAGAACCGGATTTTGACAATGATTTCTGGCCCTTATACCCTAAAGGCACCCGTAACGGGCATGGCAGCTTGCAAGGCAGCAGGAAGGAAGCGAAGAAAGCGTGGGCCAAACTCAAGCCCGACGACAGGGCAATGGCCATGAAAGCCATTTGCTTCATAAAAAAACACGCATATTTGCCCCACGCAAGCAGGTGGTTGAATGGTGGGTTTTATGAGACAGTATTGGAAAATCGAACCATATCCACAAAAGCCACCGAACGCCGTTGCTTTCACTGCCAGGCCACGGATGTTGTAAGCCAAACCGAAAACAAGCCGTGGGTATGTTGGCGGGCTGAATGCAAAACGGAATATGCGAAATTGTAGGAAAAGAATGAATCCAAACCGGAAGGACAAATGTAATGACATGGCGTGAACAGTGCAGACCGATTATTGCCGAAGTTATAAAAACGGTCGGTCTGGACGACATGAAAGTCCTGCGGAAAGCGTTACGAGACGCCTATCCTTACGGAGAACGGAAAATGTGGCCGTATAAAGTATGGTGCAGTGAAATACGCAAACAAATGGAAATCCCGGAAATCCCGGATATGTCTTTATTTGAGGGAGGTATGACCAATGAGACAAAATGAAAGATTATATGATGCGTTCGGGCGATGCGTACGGATTTCTTATCTGGGACCAAAGGATCAACCTATAGGCGACATTGAGCATTTAGTAATAGCTCAATATGCCGGGCGACAGAAAGTTAGTATACGATCTCTCGGTGGCGAGTTTACTTTCGCTCAAGTGGAAACTATTGCACGCGGAATGTTATCAATGATAAGGAAGGACTGAGTAATGGCAAAAAAGAACGATACGTCTAAATGCCCAGAATGCGGATATCGAATAGCGTTGGCTTCCGCGTATGTTTATGACCTCGAAGTCCAACCAGACCAAGAGCCTTACGAGAGTGGGACTGAAGAACCAGTCATAATACGAGGAGAACAAAAAGAAACGATATTTATAAGTTTCTTTATATTGTGTCATGTGTGCCCGGCCTGTGGGCGGGTTGAAGATTTAGAAATGACATCGCGGGAATGAAAGGTATGAGCAATGACAGATCATAGCACCAAAAAGCCCCGGACACCCGCAGAATGGTTGGCCCTGGGCGACGAACTGGGCGTGGAACTGGCAAAGGTGTTTACGCCGGAGCCGTGGGGGCATGACTGGTTTGATAATTTGCACCTGCCAAGATGTATTAAGTGTCAATGCGATGATACGAAAGGACATCCCGACCATTGCCCCGCCCCCGACCGCATCGACATCAAAGATTGGAATGTGGCGATGGCGTGGAGGGATAAGATACGGAAAGGGACAGATGAATACAATTTTACAAAAGCCCTCAAAGAAATACAAAAACAACTGTATCCAGACTTGCGTTTTGAGTATTGGTTGAAATTTAGGGTTTTGTGCAGAGACTACCTCAGAGCCGCAGCGATGGCACAGCAGACGAAAATGGAATGAAATTTTATTGGAGAATTGAAAGATGGAATATCCGTGCCATAAATTACCAAAAGATAAATGGTGTGACAAGCATGGGGCAAGTGGGTTTATGGGGCATACATGCCTACCAACCCAAAAGCGAAGCGATAAAGACCATCGCCCACAGATCACAAGACAGCAAGTTCAGCGAGCAGTCAATGAGACTACCGTCAAATTGTTTGATCGCCTTGATAATGATAAGGGATGGGGGACTTGGTTATCGAGACATGAAATTTTAGGTTTTCTTACAGAAGAATCTTACGAAGTCAAAAAAGCGGTACACGAGGGTACGCTCAGCGATGTTGCAGATGAATTGAAGGACGTGGTAGTTGGATGCATTTTTGCTTTAGCATGTATCAGAGCAGATAAATTAGACTGGTAAAGGAGAACTGAACAATGGACGGTTATATAGATTGTTGCTGTCTGTGCCGAAATTACGTAGACGCCCTTTGCATAGTAACAGACGAGCATGACGACGAAAGTCCCGAAACATTCAAGTGTCAATTTTTCGTAGAAGATATAGATGAAGATTAAAGGAGAACCCAAATGAAAATCTGCGAAGACTGTACAAAGAACACAATATGCACATATTATGACAAAGAAGCAAAGCAAAAGACTGGTAACTGTCCCGGATGGCGGTGGTACAGGAAATGTTGGGTAACTTGGCTCATCATCGCCGCCGTCCTGATAGGGGGATGCGCCATGCTCGAACACACTGACAAAGACGGAAATGTAACCAGGTATTTCCGAATTGGCAACCAGTCCATCGGTGAGGGCATGTTGACATTGCCTGATGGAAGTGAGTTGTTGTTTGAAGGGCAAAAGTCCGAGTTGCCAAAGGTGGAAATCACAGCAAACAGTATCACGATTGGCGGGAAGGCGGTGGGGCAATAATGGATGCAATACCAAAACTTAGAGAAATGGCTGACGCCCCAAATCTTGTCGGAACACAGCGGGGCATCGTATTGGTTGCTGCACAACACATTGAACAACTCCAATCCCAACTCACCGCCGAGAAAGAGAAGAATCGCTGGATACCAGTGGGGGAAGGGTTGCCGGATTATGAGGTTGAGGTACTGGCTCTTTGTTATGAAAGCGGCGACTGTATTATACGACAATTAGATTATTCATCAGACTGGCGAAACTGTCATGGCGTTAAGTATAAATACAACGTTACCCACTGGCGCTCAATCGACTTACTTGAAGGAGCAATAAGCAATGAGTAAGGAAAAAAGAAACCCATACCAATATTGCAAGGAACACAGAACAATATCAGTAAAAACAACGGCGGGCTGTCCATTTTGCCTCCAAGCCCAACTCACCACCGCCAACAAGGAAATCAAGCGGTTGCGGGAAGCGTTGGAAGAAATTGAAGCGGTTGCTTGTGGAGAAACGCAGATTGACACCGATGGAAGCTATGATGACGGCGATGGCATGAAATGGATATATGACAGAACGCAAGCCCTGAAAGGAGAATAACATGCAAGGAATGTACCGAGGCAAGCGAATCGATGGTAAGGGGTGGGTGAAGGGGTGGTATGTAAAAGGCGGATCAGATCATATCAGTTACATCATAGAGGAATCCGTAACTATCCATCACTTGCAGCAAAACAACTTCCAGCGTCCCATTGTTGGTTTAATTCCCGTCATCCCCGAATCCGTCGGGCAGAGTACGGGGAGGAAGGATAGGAACGGAGTGGAAATATACGGGGGAGATATTACGAAATTATCCTATGGCATTCCGCCTACCTACGACACGTTAATAATCGAATATGCAGATGATGAAACTGTGGGCATTATTTCCGTAAGTGGCTGGTGGATGAGAAATGTGAGAAAAAACGGAGTATCGGGAAGTCTGTGTAAGGCATACGAAAACGACCTCGAAATCATCGGCAACACAACCGACAACCCGAAACTATTGAAGGAGCAAGAATAATGAGCAACACAGTAAAGGTAAGAGGACTCTGGTACATAAATAAAAAGAAGATACTCAATCGGGCCATAGCCGCTGCAACGTGGCTACCGAACATGGATACGGAGCCGGTGAGCCATTGTAGCGAATGGGAGCCGGATTTATCGGGCGATTTCCGTTCTGTTGACTATGGGGGCTACTTTGAGAGCATTTTTTGTGGCCTGTGCTGGACCTCCACCACCCGCAAGGTCAAAGGCGACCCTAATGACATTGCAGGCACAAAGGTACGGCGTGCATCTGAAGTCCTGGACCATCCAGGGAACTGGTTGTATACGGAGCATGAAGTAGACATACATAAATTTGGCTACGCAAAGGCAATGGCTAAATGGCGGGTTATGCAGAACAAAGGTTACTCATACCGCGACTTATCTCGATTCATAATGCCCCTATGGTTACTCAAAGCCACGAAACTGGCTGACAATGGCCGCGAGATATGTTCTGAGCATGTAGCACAGTGGCTGGTTGATATGGGTATATTTGACAAGAACACCATTCCATCACCACGCAGGCTTTGCAAACAGGTCGTCCTTGCCACCGGTTCACCCCTGCGGCGGTTGGTAGATGATGTAGTGGTGCGGGATAAGGACTGGAAGAAGATAAAGGGAATGTGATTATGCAACATGAGCAAATAGAACGATTGATTAGCGCGATAAAGGCGATAAGTAGCAATTTGGGCTGGATCGCCTTCTTCCTGTTTTGCATCATGATGAATGGATGTTAGCGTCCCCCACGAAGGCCCTTAGCCTGCCGGCTGAGTCTTTGTGGATAAGACGACGGACACTCCGCCCTGTACTCGTTAGGCCCGTAGTGGGTACATTCGGTACACTTGTCGCCAGTACACGCGCACAGGGCCTTGTAGCGGCGTAGCAGGCTTGTCTCATGCCGGGTGAGTGATGCTGATTGACGTGATTCTTTCATAATATCCTCACTTTCCAGCTTTTGCTTTATTCCGCTTGGCACCCATTTCTGAAATCTTGCGATAGAAGGCTTTGGGTTTATAACAGTAATCATACCGAATATCGCCACACTTGAATCCAGCATCCACCTGTATGCCGGGGCATCCCGGACAACCTGTTCCGGTGCTAAAAGAACGTTCGCCGCGTTCCTCTGCCCATTGACAGAAAAAGCAGTTATAGCGTATCCGGTGTCCGTAGCGATGGTCTTTCATCCATTGCCTTTTCAGTTCGCCAATACTCATACCTGTCTTCCAATTCTCTGCTACCCACTTCCACATCCTATCGCAGTTTTTCCAGCATCTATCTAACTTGGTCATGTCATTCTCCTTTCGCCTTCTTGATTGCTTTCTCCATATCGGCGTAATTGGCTTGCCAAATTGTATCGCCATAGGAATTGATGGTTATTTCTTTGTGCCGTTCACACGCTTTCAGCAAATCACCTCTTTGTTTGATTAGCTCACACATTAAATCGACGGCGACAGTAGGTAAGTCCACTGTAACGCCGTCTATGGTTGAGATAATTCCGGGGTCGTAGCCAAAGGGCTTTATCCCAACCGATTCAAGCAAGGCTTTTTTCTCGCCCCATCTATCTTGCCATTTCTCAAACGCATCCCGTTCCATGGTTTCACCCACATTACACCTCCGTTCCCGGCTTACAGACACCCCAAGCATCACAATTCGCACAATCACCTGTGCATCCACGGACTGCATCCTCGTTTTCCTCGATTGCATCGGCAATTATGTCCGATTCCGCTCTAAGTTCCTCTAAGTGTGTCATGAGTTATTCTCCTTAAATATGAGCCTGACCTACTTACACATCTTTATAAAGCCCTCAATCAGTTTCAGGGCCTCTGCTGAATCGCCGAGCATGATCTGGTCGATGATTCTTGACGATTCCTTGCGGTATGGAGCGGCCTCTTTTTCGATTGCTTGCTTGGCTTTTTGTGTCGTTGCCGCATGGCCTGCTTTTAAGTTGTGTTCGACTGACCGAAAATCGAACACTTTCCTAAGAGACAAAGAATGCAAATAGGTTACATCTGTGTCTCTTTTAGAACGAATCTTAACTTTTCCGGATCTAACCAGGGCCACTTGCTCGTTGTTCGACAATTCTTCTGGATAACTCTCGTATGGATGTTTTTTCTTGATTCCATACACTACCGCACTCAAACAGTCATTGACTTGCTTTACCGCGTAATCTCTTTGCTGCTTTGACATTCCCATGTTCTGTCTCCTAAATAAAGGTTAATATGAGCCTGGCCGGGCTGCGATACACGGAGGAAGTGTACCCGGCCAGGACTCGTGTTTGTTCAAAAGCAGCCCTTGAATATACCTGTCCGCACAGGCTTGGTTGGGTGCTATTCTTTGAATTTCAGCCCACGCTTGTCCAAGGGGGAGGATTTCACCACCAAAATTAACAAGTGTTTGCATTAGTTTGTCTGTGGGTTTCACGTATCGCATATTAAACAGTATACTTCACGTTTGGCCCTTTGTCAAGTAAAGTTGGAAGAATATTTTACCAATCGCCGTTTCCGGGGCGTGAGGGGTGATTATATTTTTTTAAGGGAAACATGGAATAAGTATTTGACTGTGTCGTTCTGTGTGTTATACTATAGGCATGAACGAACATACGGAAGTAATCAAGAAGTTGTATCGCAAGGCCAAGAAGTTTGAGGGCCCTGTTTCGTACGGTATTTCACAGGTAGGCGAGGTATGGGACGAGAAAAAGAGTGCTGAATCACGGAAAAGGCGGATTCAGGGATGAGAGAATCACCGCTATTAAAGACGTTTGATGGAGATAGGCTTGTTGGGTTGTGTATAGTTTCTGGCACAGCTACCGATCCGGCCCCGGATATGTTTGAAACTGAGATTGTGCGAATATTTAACGAACATAAGATCCTTAAGGAAGAAAATCAATCTTTCGGCAATGTTTTAGCAGTGATACACAGGGACGGGGGCCATTATATTACTGAGCATGGCCACAGGAAAGCCGCAGAGGATGCTATCGAGATTGTGAGGCGGTTCAGGGATGAACACCCAGGATAAATACGGTGGCCAATATATTGCAACACGCTCTTTTAATGACCACGAAGTAGTTGCTTTCGGCACGAACCCGGAAAAGGTAGTTGACAAGGCAAAGAGAATATGCGATTCTCCGATAGTGGTTTTTGTTCCGCCGAAAGGCGCAATTTGCATATACTAAGCGATAAGTAGGGCGGTTCGGAATGAACAGTAAGCGGTATCATAGAAAGATACGGCTCCCAAAAGGCAGAAAAAAGCGAGCATTATTGGTAAAGCGCTTGTGGCGGAAAGTTGAGATTGCCGACGATTTGCCGGAGACGACATGGGAATAGGAATGAATAGAAGCAGAAACGAAATAAACAGATCATTGCGGATTTCCCGAAGGGCTATGCCTGGAGGGAAGTCCTTTTTTTATAATTGATTCGGCTTACAAATGACGAGGCGTTTGCGATAAACCCAGAAAAACTAAGATCACTAATAGATATCTCGTTTAACACAGCAAAACCTATTCAAATCCACGCTTGAGGGCGTGGTGGGGCTGTGGCGGCTCAGAACAGCCACGTAGGACAAGACCTGACGGGTCCGGTCTCCGCACTGCTACGTCAGGCCGCCGCTGAGCGTATTTTGGGCATGTTATGGCGAGCAATACGCGGGGTTGGAAACTTCATTGGCTCCTTTATACGGAATGAAAGTTAACAAACTCCCTCTTGAAATAGGGGGAGTTTCTTATTCCACCATTACCAGAATAGTATACTTGAAAGGATCTTAACATGGGTAGACTAACAGAGTTGTTTGACATAGTTGCTAACGGTTTCAACGATCCAGAAGAATATCACTTCATCGAAACAAGAGACGAAAAAACAAGGGATTTGCTGAAAGAAGCGCGCAGAATTAACAAAAAGGCGGACTTTGAAGAAAGAACACTCTTTTGAACAGCCAAAAGAACATGGGTTGGTTACCCGCTTACATAGCCAAAAAATGTGCCGAAAAGCGACTCAGGCGCCGCAGGGCGTCGATACAGCTAATGAAAGCCTACAAGGGTCTATATGACTGCAAAGAGTGCATACATGGGCTAATTTCTTCTTGTTTGGACGCTCTTCCGAATGGCTGTGAGTATTTCAGTAATGAAGTAACCGGGCGGCGTTTTACGAGAACTTGAACAGAACATGCGGTGATTAAGTGGCAATAAGAATACGAGAGATAAGTAACGAGATGGTCGCTCTGTGTGCCGCCAAGTCAGAGCCCCAAAAGGACGATTTATATATTGGCGACGGAGCGCATCACGCTCTATATGTGAAATTTAAGGTTGATATGAAATCGGAGGGATGGGAAAAAGTAAAAGATATCCCCAATGATGATATTGTAAAGAAAATAATGTTAGAAACAGAACATGCGGGGACTGAATGACTGAACAGACAACGAAATATAAATTGTATAAATGTCTCCAGTGCGGTCGGAAGGTTGTAAAGGTCTCAGATCCGCACCGAGACCTTTCGATAGCAGAGTGCGAACCATGCGGGGGAAAGTTTCTACGACTGGTCAGCTATTCAATTAGAGACCTCGATATCTTTGTTGAATCAGTAGAGGGGCTTAACCTTTGAACAGATGCTGTTTTAATTAAGGCGGGTATAATGACTGAAATAGCAGAAAAAGACGACATGGCTAAAGATGAAACTAATGGAGTTGGTGGCGCCACTCTACAAATCAAGGGGCCAATTCGGGATGCTTCAACTGTCGTCTTCACCCCCCAACAAATAGAAGATTACTGCAAAAAGGTGGATAATTTTTGTTTGGCGGGCTTACGTTCTACGTTTAT
>SDBU01006762.1_pt1 | contig 13407 bp, 23 predicted proteins | sample 2277071 | NCBI WGS metagenome assembly SDBU01 (sample SAMN10397929, study PRJNA504765) | marine sediment metagenome | isolation source: marine sediment core GS08_GC12, 126 cmbsf | place: Arctic Ocean: Gakkel Ridge, Loki's castle | collected 2008 | reverse complement strand
ATTTTGCTCTTTTTAATTTTGATGGATTAGGTTTAGATCCGAATTTATTTAGGTTTTATATTAATAATTTGAGAAAAGATTTCGGATTTAATACGTTAAAACAAAATACAAATAATTTAAAGGTATTGGATTATTTTAATCAGTCTTTATTTGATTCAAATATTGGATTAAGTGGTTCTACTGAGTATAATATTTTAATAGAGGTTTATACGATGATTATTTACAATAATTATTCTTTTCCAGTAATAATAAATATTGAAAGGAATGAAATTGAATTTGAACAAATTATAGAGGCTGGATTAGGGTTTGATTATAGAATGCTTCCGAATGTAGAATATTCTATTAATATTTATCGTTTAAACGGAACTTTATTAGAAACAAGGGAAGTTGATTTAGATGAAAATAATAAAATTGTGTCATTTGGATTCTTTACAACAGAACTTCCATACGATCCAGAACCATTGGTATTTGATTTTACAGTTCTTTTAGCATTTGTGGTGATTTTATCTGTCGGTGGCTGGATTGTTGTAATTGCGTGGGCATATATGAAAAATGATCGGGATATGATACCTAAAAACACCAGAAAAAAATATAATAAAAAATGGAAAGCAGGAACGTTCCAAGACAGAGGAATTTAAGGTGAATTTTTAAAATACCAACAGGAGTATATATAAGGACAGAGGAACATAAAAGAAAAATGAGTAAAATAAAGCAAAAAAGAAAAAAAGAATTAGGATATATAAATTCACCTGAAGCAAGAAAGAAATTAAGCGAATCATTGAAAGGAAGGAATTTTACTGAAGAACATAGAAAAAAGATAAGTGAAAGTAATAAAATATATTGGCAAGATCCTGAAATAAGGGCAAAACGAAGTAGAACTCAAAAAGGTGAAAAACATTGGAATTATGGTAAACATCGTTCTGAAGAAACTAAAAAAAAGATAAGTGAAGGTAATAAAATAAAATGGCAAGATCAAAAATATAGGAAAAAACATATTGGAGAAAATAGTTCTAATTGGAATCCAAATCGTGCAGAAGTATATGCTCCTTATGGAGAGAATTTTTATAATAAAAATATAAGAAACAGAAAATGGAATCTGCAAAACGGAAGGGATATGCTTACAGGAACTAAATTAGATATTAATAAAAAATCGCAATATCATCATATTGATTATGATAAATCTAACGATAATCCTGATAATCATTGTTTTTTGAGTATTAATAATCATACAAGAATTACAACAAGACGATCTAATCCCATAAAATTAGAAAGATATAAGAAAATCTTACAAGAAAACACACTGGCTTTAAAAAATGGTGAAATACCAAAATATTGGAGTCGAATTAATAAAGAATTATTTAGACAAGAGAAATTAAAACAATTAAATTTAAGTATATATATAAAAAAAGAAAGTGGAATAATTTATGAATAGAAAAAGTTTATTAAAAAATATATTAGGTATTGGAATTATATTATTAGTTTTGTTTATTTCATTTCATTTCACTTTGCCACTTGGTTTCACGATATTTGAGAATATTAAATTGGTTTCATCATCTTCATTCATAATATTAATAATTATAATAATAATAATTATAGTGTGCGTAATAATTTTGTTAATTATTTATAAAAATAAGGGAAAAAAGGTAAAAAATAATGAAAACTAAAAAACCAAAAACAAAAAGAACAGACAGAGTGACAGGTGATGCTCTTTTATATTTCACTTTACATATTACAATATCGGTTCTGTTTTTCTTTTTATTTACTGTTAGATTAGAGGTATATGAAGCAAAAAATGTACCAATTACATTCTTTTTTACTTCAGAATTTTGGGATATGGTTATATTTCAAGTATTCGTTTTTATAATAATTAGTAGTATTATAGGAAGGATTACAGCATATTATATTATAAAAGCATATTTTTATTATGGAACGAAAAAAAGTACAAAAAGATGGACAGAAATAAATCGTGGGATAAACAAGTTTTCTCTTTTAATATTTTTACTTACTGCATTGACAACATCTATTATATATTCACTTGGGATTATAGCAGTCCTTCAAGACAGAATTTTTAATGAGAGCACGTTATTAACGTTAATATTTACCTATATTCTATTCAAGGTGGGATGTTTTTTCTTTTGGAGATGGATTATAGGAGCAAAAACATAATTTAAAAAAGGTTAGAGTAAAAATGGCTAAAAAGAAAAGTGTAAGTAGAAAGAATATAAGTAGAAAAAATACGAAATTATCTACGTTTAGTATTATAATGATTTCGTCAATGCTAACATTAATAATAGGAGTAATATTTGCCGTTATTCAATATGTAGGGGAAACAACTGGTGTTTTACCTATTATGAATTTAGGTGAGTTAGATTGGGGAATGGATGGAGATGTTATTATTATATTTATTATCGGTTTTATGATTAGTATATTTATCGGTTCTACGCTCGTATTGTATTCTATTAGAAAAAAATTAAGTTTAAAAATATAAAATAAAAAATTAAAAAAAAAGGAGTGATAAAAGTATGGGAAAGAAAACTACGTTACCAAAAAAAGCTAAGGTCGGAACTACAGTTTCAAGAGTGATAACGGTAAACGGTAAGAGAAGAAAGATAACGTGGAAAAAAACAAGACCACGTGGAAAAAATAAAAATTTAATGTGGAAAATTATATCGAATAAAAAGGCTTAATTGATATAGCAAAAAGAAAAAACTCAGTAATTCAACAATTAATTTCAAAGGAGAGTTAGATTTATGAAACTAACTGAACAGATTCAATTGAAAAAAACGCAGGAATTATCTAAAATATGTCATTTGGCTAAAAATTTATACAATTCAGGCAATTTCTACTATAGACAGGATTTTTTTAATTTAAATAATTTCTTAAGTTATTATGATTTAGATTTTATTTTAAAAGACAAAGAAGTTTATAAGAATTTGTCTGCTCAGACTTCTCAACAAATTTTAAAGTTAGTTATTAAAAATTGGAAGTCATATTTTAGAGGGTTAAAAGAATACAACCAAAATTTCAGGAGATTTAAGAAAAAACCAAGAATACCAAGATACAAAAAGAAAAATGGGGAATCAATAGTTATCTTTACTAATCAACAATGTAGAATTAAAGATGGTTATTTATATTTTCCAAAAAAGGTTAAGTTAGAACCTGTTAAAACAAGAATTAAAAATAAATTAAATCAAGTGAGGATACTTCCAAAAGGAGTTTATTACGTTATAGAAATAATTTATGAAAAAGAAGAGCAAGATTTAAAATTAAATAAAAACCATTTTTTGGGTATTGATTTAGGATTAAACAGAATCATAGCTGTTGTAAACAATAATGGGTGCGAACCATTTATTGTTAAAGGTGATGATATAAAATCCATAAACCAATACTACAATAAACAGTTATCACATTATAAAAGCATAGCTAAAAAAACAAATAATACAGAATACACAAAAAGAATTAATAGATTACATTTAAAGAGAAATAATAAAATATATGATATTTTTCATAAAATATCAAAAGAAGTGATTAATTATTGTATTAAAAATAACATAGGGACAATAGTTATTGGATATAACGAAGGCTGGAAACAAAAGATTAATATTGGAAAGAAGAACAACCAAAATTTTGTTATGGTTCCATTCTTGAAATTGGTGAAACAAATAGAATATAAATCAAAAATTAAAGGAATCCAACTTATAATTGTTGATGAATCTTACACTTCCAAGTGTAGTTTTTTGGATAATGAATCAATAGAAAAACACAAGATATATTTAGGTAAAAGAATTTCTCGGAATTTATTTAGAACTTTTGATGGAAGAATAATTGATGCTGACATAAATGGAGCTTATAATATTATAAAAAAAGCATTTCCAAAAGCATTCTGTAATGGAGTGGAGGTTTTAGGGTTAAAACCACAAATTATTATAATCTAATAATTTTAAATAGGAATAATTAAGTTTTATTGTTTCTGATAACTTTAGATAATTAGAGTAATATATTTTTAAAATATAAAGGTCTGAGAAAAATAATGGATAACGATAAAATATAAACGTTGTTTATAGTATAAACCTTGTTTATCAGTAATATTATTATAAAAATATTTATATTTAAAAATAGTTATTAGTTAATTAGAGTAATATATTTTTAAAATATAAAGGTTTGAGAAAAATAATGGATGACGATAAGGAAATCGCTGAGGTTATTAATAAACTCATTGGTATAATAAAATATCATAAAATTGAGAACGCTTCGGAACTGAAAAAATATATTTATACGCATAATTATTCCGAGAAAACTATGAAACAAATGAAAGATATTTTCGTTAAATACGGTGAAATCAACGTCTTTAATTGTGTGTTATCATATTATACTACTAAAAAGGAAAATACCGAAGAAACCTTAATTAAAAAGATTAAAGGTATTATATAATGTTAACAGTTAGAGAGTCTTTCTATAATTTAATAGATTATAAGAATAAAAAGAAAAAAGAAGATATATTTTTTAATATCGTTAAAGAATCTTTAACTAAAAGAATTGAAATAATACTTCCTATTCAATTGTTTGAATCTATATTTGAGTTTGATTTTCATAGGGGTGCAAAACATCCTATTTCTTCAAATATAGTTAAAAAGTTCAAAAAACAAGGATTCAGGATATCGAAAGTCCGGAATTATTATCTTGTTAGGATTAAAAACAAAAAAGAGGAATAAAAAACGAGAAAAAGGTTAAAAATATGAAAAAAAGTACAAAAAGGAAATTGAAGGAAAACCAATGGGTTTGTTATTTGATAATATCTGTAATCGCAGCTATGTATATATATGGGATGGCTGGACATTATTTTCCTGATCCAATTCATTTAGGTGCTGGACAATACGTGGATATAGCTGCAGGTGTTACAATTATTGGTTTATTATTAACTGCTGTTGTTATTACAATTGTTTTTAAGAAAAGGAAAAAAAATATAGGAGCAGGCGAATATACAACGCTTAAAAGGAAGTAGTAGAGAAAATGTCGAAAACCCAATGGAAAGAAGAATATTTTAGAGCAAGTAAGATTCAAGAAAAAAAAAGGAAAGCAAGACTTGAAAAAGAAAAACCTATAATCGTTAGAGGTTATTCTTATATAAGAAATGGGAAATTAATAGAAGTCAATAATTATAGACGGAAAAAACGTAAAAAGAAACCAAAATTTAAAAAATTTTAAAAAGGTAAACAAAAATGGGTTTATATGAATTTAGATTAAGATTCAGAGGAAGAGAATTTTGGAGATCGATTAATAAAGGAATTTTTGTAGGTATTTATAGTACGTTAGTGTTTGGTGTAATGTTATTTCCTATGTTTTTAGGTTGGATTGGACTTATAATTGCCATTTTTTTACCTTCGTATATAGCATTTTTTATAAATCATTTGAGAGAAATGGAAAAACGTAAAAAAGGGAATAAGGTTATAGAAGGATGGATTACTCATGCTTATGGTGTCGGTGAAAGGTTTCATTTATATCCTAAAAAATTCACTCTTTCAGATAAATTATCTGAAGATAATTTAGAGTCAGTCAATAGATATATTAAAACTCTAAAAGAGATTTCTAAACTTGAGAAACCAGAAATTGGACTTGATAGATTCCAACCGAAACAATTATCGTTTAAAGAGATAACAGAAAAAAAGAAAAAAGATGAACAGGATTTAAGAACAAGAGCTGAAAAAGAAAAAGAAGAGTTTGAAAGATATGAAAAAGAACTAAAGGGACGAAAAGAATGGGAAAAAGAAAAAGAAGCTCAGATTTTAGGAAAAATAGATGATAAAGAGCAAAAAATAACCATAGAAAAAGGTGAATCAAAAAATGGCAAAAAAGAATAAAAAGGTTGCTGGTTCAAAAACAATTGAAAGAATGCAAGAAAAAGCAAAAGAAGAAAAACGTATTAGAAAGAAAAAGCAAATTGAGAAAGAAAAAGCAATTAAAGAGAAAAAGCAAATTGAATTAGATACTATTGAATGGAAAGAACAAACTGAAAAAGATAAAAATAGAATAGAAACTGTTGCATATGCATTATCACGAAAATATAGATATCATAAATTAATGTTGGCAGCAGATATAGAGACAGCAAGAGTAGAAGGAAGAGAAGTTCATGGGTATATGAAAAGAATGTTTCCTGATTACGATTGGTTAGTTGATAACGATGTGTTCGATCTTGCGTGTTATTTTGCGATGAAGAATTATCAACTTGAAATATTTAATGTTATCAAAAATTATGATTTTGAAAATGCTTTAGTTAATATAATAGATTTACCTGAAAATGTATATTTTGATATTTATCCAGAATTTGATTTTAATAAAATAGTAGTTTTAACGCAAGGTGAACCATTTGAAAATGCTGTTCATTGGATTGAAAATCATCCTTGGATTGATGAGGAAGGATATGATACTACAGTGACATTGGCACCATGTAATCTTTTAAATACAGGTTTTACTTTATGGGATTTACCTGTTACGGTACTTAAAGATGCTGTTGGGAAGGATAAGTTATTTTTTGAAGCGAAAACTACAGCTAAAGAACTAATGAATATGGAAGAACAACTTTTAAAGAAACATATATACGAAAAACGACAAGAAGAAAAAACTATGGTTGAAAAAGTGGAAGATTTCAAGATTAGGTACGAACAACTTGAGGAACGACATCAGTATTTAAAGGATACTATAAGAGCTGGTGATACTACAGACTCTGAAGAAAAACTTGGGAAATTTGAAAAAAAATTCGATAAAAAACATTCCAACATATCTTATGTAGATTACAAAAAGATCGTTATAGGGTTGATCATTTTGATTCTTATAGTTTTTCTGATGTATGGATTAATATTAATATTTACTCCACCTAAATCGTCTCCAACAGAATTTCCAGAAATTGCAAGAATACTAACGTCTTATTTATTTAAAAAAAGGATTTGATTAATAATGTCATACGAAAGAGGTCAATCGTATAGAGAATATGCTTTAATCCAAGGGATTAATCTGCTTGTAAATATGGTTGATCGAACAAGAACGGATATAGGAAATATAAAAGAAATATATCCAAGTTGGGTTCAATCTGGAGTATTAGCTTTAGGAGATCAAATTGAAATTATTTTTGGAACGTCAGCAGACAAATTAAGGTGTAGATATTTAGCTTATTGTATAAATCAACTAAACGCTTATATGATGTCTAAATATCCGAATAATACAGGATTAATAAGAAAACTAACTAAAGATGTTTTAGAAGCCATAAATATGGCAGTTTTTGCTCACGCTCATATTTGGAGTAACGCTAAATTACAATCGATATTAGCTGCTTTTCAGTCTGGACGTGTAGGAAAAGTATCACCGTATTATTTACCTGAAAAAGAAGACGAAGAAGAAAAAGTAAAAAAATTAGAAAATAAATATAGTGATATAGAATTATAGGAAAAGTATATGTCAGATAATAATCTTGATGAAATGCGTAATATAAGAAGTAATCTATATGGAAATCTTAGAAATAAACAACAAGGTGATTATGTTGATTGTTGTGAAGAATATAAATTCGTCAAATCTGCTAATACAAAAAGTTTTAATAACAAAATGAATGCATTAGGTATCACAGATTTAGTTATAAAAAAAGAATATAATATGAACGGTTTTTTTATAGAAAATATTGTAGAACCAGTTAGATTTAGTGATAATATCGTTATTGGAATAGAAGGATATACAGGTGCAGGTAAATCAGAGTTAGCACAGAGAATTACTAAAATTAGTAAAGTAACAAATTTAAAATATAAGAATCGTATAGCAGAGCTTTTTATTTGTTGGTTCGTCGGGGATATTTATGAAACACTTAAAGAAATAAAAAAAGGATCTATTGTATGGGTTGATGAGTCTCCAAAAACTATTGGAAAAGGTTCAAGGACAGAAAAATGGTCTGTGGATAATGCTCTTCATATCATAAGAAAAATGGAAAATACTTTTATTTTCGTAGATCCAATAGAAATTAAGGTTGATATTTGTGATTTATATTTAGAAACAGCAGGACAAAATAGGAAGACAAGAACGAATAGGTTTATGATTTTAGACGATAATAAAAGATATTTTGGACATATAACCACAAAACTACACGATGATGAAGAGTTCAGAGATTGGTATGAAGTAGAGAAAGATATATTTATTAAAGAAACATTAGAAAAAGGTGGGAGAATACAGGCAGCAAAAGAATTACAAGAATTAGAGATAATAGAATTTAATAAAGAATTAAAAAAAGATACGAAAACTCTTCGTTCATTAAATGTTCCAGAAAAGAAAATAGAAATATACAATTTATTAAAGAGGGGATATATTCCAGACAGAATAGTGAAGATATTTAGATATAAAAATAAAAATACGATAACAACAGCTCGGATTTCTCAAATTAAAAGCGAAATAAAAAATATTTTGGCTGACTTATTTTAATTATTTACTTTTTAACGTATTTAAACGCTAATAAAGTATGAAATATAGGAAATTAGCTTAATTTTTTTGTTTATTAGCTTAATTTACGTTTAATAGTATTAATGTATCTAATTATTAACAAAATACGAAATATAAAAGATTAATCTTATTTTTTAAAAATATATTACATATATTTATCCCAAAAAAAATTAAAAAAAAATAATTTTCTCCCAGAAATTAATCTAAATATATATCATAGGTGATATAAAAAATAATTTTTTCCGAATCGATTTAATATTGGGTTTTTCGTTAAGAAAGTATCATTTTGTTAAGTAAAAATTAAGGTTAAAACCTAATGAAATTATAATAGAGAGCTGGAAATATAATCTTGTTAGATTTAAGCTTTTCAGAAGATCAGAATTTTAAAATACGTCTATGGGAGTTGTGTATTTACTTTAAAAATTAAAAGTTTGATCGGACTGGGTTCGATAATTTTAAAAATCGTTTTTTTAAAGTTTTTCCTTCTTTTTATATAATTTTTCTAAAAATATTATGAAAAATGCATAATATTTTTACCTTCTTTTTATATTATATATGAACTTAAATCTAATTGTTTTAATTTCTCTTGTTTAAATAATTCTTTATTAATTTGACTCCAATATTTTGGTATTTCTCCATTTTTTAAAGCCAGTGTGTTTTCTTGTAAGATTTTTTTATATCTTTCTAATTTTATAGGATTTTTTTGATAACCTGTAATTCTCATATGATTATTAATACTTAAAAAACAATGATTATCTGATTCATCGTTTGATTTATGATAATCAATATGATGATAAGCTGATTGTTTATCTGGATTTAATTTAGTTCCAGTAAGCATATCTCTTCCGTTTTGAAGATTCCATTTTCTGTTTCTTATATTTTTATTATAAAAGTTTTCTCCATAAGGGGCATACACTTCTGCACGATTAGGATTCCATCTATAATTATTTTTTCCACTTATTTTTATTTTAATTTCAGGATTTTTCCATGCTTTTATTGTTATATCACTTATTTTCTTTTTAGTTTCTTTAGTATGATGTTTCCCATACATCGGATTATTTTTACCTTTCTTTGATTCACTTATTTTCTTTCTTGTTTCTGGAGAATGTGTATATCCAAGTTCTTGTTTTCTTTTTAATCTTGATTCACTTATTTTCTTTCTTGTTTCTTTAGAAACAATTTTATTTCTATGTTTATTTCCTATTTTCTTTTTATGTTCTTCTGAAAAAATTCTTCCTTTATTAGCTTTTGATATTTTTTCACCATGTTTTTTAACTCTTTCATCAGTTTCTTTTGTTAGTCCTTTATTCCATACTGGTTTAGTTCTTTTATAAACTCCTGATGGCATATTATTTTACCTTATAAAACTTTTCTAAGAAAAATATAAAAAAAACATAGTAAACAATAATTTCAAATATAAAAAGCGAAAATACGTCTCCCAAAATATAAATTGAGAAATAAATAAGAACCTGTGGAAAGATAAATAAAATTTCAAATCCGTGAATTTCTGAATACACACTTCTATAAGCTATAAATAAGCTTACGTTTGATATAACGAATAAAGATAATAATAAACATAAAAAACTCATGATAGTAGTCTTTAGAACCGATTTTCTGGTAATGTCTTGAGTGATAAAATATCCGACAATAATAGAAATTATAATTGTAAAAAGAAACATTCCCATCATTATTATCAGAAGCATTATATTATCGTTAATAGAATTTAAAATAGTATCAGTAAGTATCTGAGCAAACAATACTTCTGCCATAAGCAGGATCAATAATGTGGATAAACTGCCGATTCCTATTATATTTATTTTTCTTTTTATCGTTATATTTATTTTAATCACTTTTACTTCGTTTTTTATAATCGTATTTTTGGTGACAACCGTTATGTACCCACTGATAATCATCTGGATTATCTGTATATTGATGATTTTTAATATTAGATAATTCGAGTTTTACACTTCCATTTTTATCTATTTTTTGATGACAAATATCGCAAATTTCTGGTTTTGGTTTATTGTTTTTGACTCTATCATGTAATGCACAATATCCAGCATTTTCACCTTTCCAGTTTGGATGATTCTTACCTTTATTCATTTCAGATAATTTTCTTTTAGTTTCTTCAGTATGATGTTTACCTTTATTTGCATTTCCAATTTTTCTTTTAGTTTCTTCAGAAACGATCTTACCTTTATTTCCATTAGCTATTTTTTTCTTATGTTCTTCAGTAAGTTTTTTCCCTTTTTTAGACTCTGATATTTTTCTTTTAGTTTCTTCAGAAAGATGTTTTCCTTTACTCCAAGGTATTTGTCCTTTATGGGATTCCGACATTTTTTTTATTATTTCTTTCGATAATTTGATTCCTTTTCTACTTGATGTTCTTCCTTTCAATTTTTTACTAATTTTTTGTATTCTTTCATCAGTATCCTTTGTTAATCCTTTGTTCCAAGGTGGTTTAGTTCTTATATATACTCCTCTTGTCATTTTTTCACCTATAAACCAACAGTCTGGTAAAACTGAAATATAAAAATAATATTAAGTAAAAAGTGAGCAAGTATTACAGCTGTAATATCTTTATTCCAAAAATAAACGAACCCTAACCACAAACCTCCCACAAGTACCATTAATATCAAATTTGTTTGATTGTAGTAATTGACGTGAAAAGCAGCAAATATTACAGCAGAAAGTATAATTCCACCTAATTCTACGTATGCCATTTCTTTAGGTGGTTTGTTTTTATATCTTAATACGGTAAACTTTTGATCGGGTTTAGCTTTTCTTCCTAATCGAAATGTGGGTTCTTGTAAGATCCCTCTGAAGAAGTATTCTTCACAAGGAGCAGCAAATACAACAGCTAAAGCAAATTCGGTTGACGTAATTAACGGAATAATTTGGAATATAAACTGAATAGCAGCAATTACTCCAAATGTAATTACGAACCTGATAAACAAATTTTCGTGTAATTTTTTAAACGGTTTAGGATATAATTTCTTTTTTCCATGAAGTGGATCTAAAAGAGTTAAACCCATTAAACCAAATAATCCTTCTACAATACATAATTGACCAAATGAAGCTGAAATATTCTTTAAACCTAAAAAAAATTGAATACCAACTGCCATCACGCAAATCCAATAACTTAATGATGTGTGAACACTTTCTTTCCAATATTGATCCAATTCCTTATTTTTTCTCATTTAATGTCTCCACCAATCTTTAGAATGCTTATATATAATTTGGGTGAATTTTTTACCTGTTTTTGGATGAACTTTAGTAATTTTTTTCTGTCTAAATCTTAGATTATCTTTTCTTTTCATTCGAGTTTTCGGATGATTAGGTTTTTTCCAAGGTTTAACTTCAATAGGATGTCCTGTTGAATCTCCAGTAATCATAACGTTAGTTTGAGCACCAAGACCAGTACTGTGAGCATCATCTTTATTTTTAGCCCACACTTTAATCTTTCCACCTCTTGGGAAGCTCACGCCGTATCTAACATCGTATGGTTTAAATCCTTTCTTTCGCAGAGCTTTTTCTTTCTTTTTTGATATTTTATCATAACGTGTGCTTTCTTTTCCGTCATCCACATAAGGCATACTCAATAATAAATAAGCTACACACACTTTTAAATATTATCGTTAAATACTACTATTTAATGATATATTGTTTAATACTACTATTTAACGATATGTGATTAAAACAACTTTACAAAACTTGTGTTATATAAGTTTTCAATATAATCATAAAAGTTTTACTAAAAAGCAAATATTTATATATAAGTTTAACTTATTTAATATTAAGGTTAAATAAATTAAACTAATATCAAAAAAGGTTAAAAAAATGATAATGAAAATTATAATAAACCCTGAAGATAATATGACTGAAGTTTGTGAAATTTCTGAATATTATACTGAACCAGATTATCTTGAAGTCGTAAAAGGTAAAGAAGTGAATTCTGGACTTAAAGAAATTATTAATCAAGAAGGTGAAATTTTTATTACTGAAGACGGAGAAGGAGATAACTTCTGGAAAGAAATAATAATTTTAACCGATGCTGGTTTTGAACTATTAAAAATTGAGAATTTAGAATGGGAAGAAATTCAAAAAGAATTGGAGGCAAATTAAAATGAGTAAAGTAAACTGGCAAAGAATAAGGTTTATTTGTTCTGAGTGTGGAATAGAAAGTTGGCAGGAATTTAATGTTGATACCTATGTTTTGAAGGTTGAACATTTAGTCTGTGATGATTGTTATATAAAATTACATCCTGAGGAGGAATTTTAAATGCCTGAAATAAACTGTATAAAGATAAGAGATTATAAAGATTTTACCTATTTTGGTTATAGTGTATCTAATATTTGGAAGGGTTATGATGAAGATGATAATGAAGAAATCTTTATGTTTTTTAATATTATTGGAAATGGTTTTGATATGAATCAAACATTTACACGTGAAACAACTTTAAAGGGTTTAAAAAAGTTTGTTAAAGAATTTGATCAATATTATTATAAAGAAGGTGAATAAAAAATGACTACAAATAAATACTATTTTAGGGTTTTTGCTGAATGTGACGTTGATTGTTATCTTAAAGCGAATAATAAAAGGGATGCTTTACTTAATATGAAAAAAATATTAAATGGAGATGCAGCAGGAATAACATTTAATTTTGATGGTATTGATTTAGGATCATTAATAAGTGTAGTACGAATGGAAAAGATATTGAAAAGAGATACAAAAACAGGAAAAAGACCAAGAAATAAGGTACTTCAGTTATCAGAAGAAGAGTGGAAGATATTTGATAAGAAATAATATTTTTTATTTTTTAAATAATAATCATAAAAGTTTTACTAAAAAGCAAATATTTATATATAAGTTTAACTTTATGTTACTTGGGAATAAATAAATAAAACTAATAAAATAAAAAAGTGAAAATAAAA
>SDBU01006761.1_pt1 | contig 13409 bp, 16 predicted proteins | sample 2277071 | NCBI WGS metagenome assembly SDBU01 (sample SAMN10397929, study PRJNA504765) | marine sediment metagenome | isolation source: marine sediment core GS08_GC12, 126 cmbsf | place: Arctic Ocean: Gakkel Ridge, Loki's castle | collected 2008 | reverse complement strand
ACAGCATTGGTGAAGTTGAGGTGGAAAAGGCCCCATTAGGTGACAGCATTGGTGAAGTTGAGGTGGAAAAGGCCCCATTAGGTGACAGCATTGGTGAAGCTGAGGTGGAAAAGGCTCCATTAGGTGACAGCATTGGTGAAGCTGAGGTGGAAAAGGCCCCATTAGGTGACAGCATTGACGAAGCTGCAGCAGTGGAAGAGGAAACCCGTTTTACTGACAGGGATTACTCTGATTATGATCCTGCAGACAAAGCAGAAGCTACAGTAACAACTGAGGAAACAACTGAGGAAACAGCAGCAGAAACAGTTGAAAAAGCTATAGAAGAAGAGATGGACAAAGGTAAATAGAATAGAGAAAAGGAGAATGCAGTTTGGAAATTAGTGCTCAAGATGTTAAAAAACTGAGAGAAAAAACCAGCTCAGGATTGATGGATTGTAAGAATGCCCTGGTAAAAGCGGAAGGGGATTTTGTCAGGGCTGAAAGGATATTAAAGGAACTTGGCCTGGCGGCTGCTCAGAAGCGGAGCGGCCGTAAAACAAAAGAGGGCTGTATCTTTTTCCGGATGGGCGTAGATAAGGGGATTTTACTGGAAGTTTCCTGTGAAACTGATTTTGTAGCCCGCAGCCAGGACTTCAAGGATCTGGGAGCAAATCTCTGCCAGGCAGCCATAGAAAAAGGCGGTGAGCTTCCCCGGGAAGTTTCAGATGAGTTGATTCATGCTGCGGTGGGCCGGATTAAGGAGAATATAGAACTCAGGCGTTACCAGATCCTTGATCAGCAGGATAATGATCTTTTGATTGAGTATATACATGGAGGTGGTCAGGTTGGTGTAATTGTGAAGCTTTCCTTAAGTAATGGCACTTTGAAAGATAATCCCAGGGTTAAGGAAACTGGCTTTGACCTTGCTTTACATGCGGCGGCATTTGCGCCCCTCTATCTTTCACGGGATAAAGCAGATCCAGCCTACCTGAAAGAACAGGAAGAGATCTTTCTCAAACAGGCTCAGAATCTGGGTAAACCGGAGAAGATTCTGGCTGGAATTGTTAAAGGCAAGCTGAACAAGCATATATCTGAGATTTGTTTCGTAGATCAGCCTTTTGTTAAGGACAACAGTCTGAAGGTAGGCCAGCTCTTAAAAAACCTTAGCCGGGAAATCGGCGGGAAAGTAGAAATTACTGATTATCTTTACTTTAAGGTAGGCGAAGAATTGGCCTGATTGTTAAGGGAGATCAAGGGAGGGGGCTCTAAGGCTTGAGCTCTTCCCGGTCCGTGAAGGAGTTAAAAAGAGGAGTTTATCTTATGGAAAAGACCAAAAAAACAACTGAAGAAAAAATGAAAAAAACGGTAAAAGCCCTTCAGGATGAGTTTAAGTCCGTACGCACCGGGCGTGCTTCCAGCGCTCTTTTTGATAAGATACTGGTGGATTACTATGATAAGAAAGTGCCTCTTAACCAGGTGGCTACAATTTCTGTTCCTGAGGCTCGTTTGGTAGTTATTCAGCCATGGGATCGTTCTGTGCTCGCTGAGATCGAGAAGTCTATTCAAAAATCTGAGTTATCTGTAAATCCCAATAATGATGGCAAGGTGATCCGGATTAATATACCGCCGCTGACCGAAGAGCGCCGCAGAGAGATGGTTAAACTGGCCAAGAACATGGGCGAGAAAAGCAGAGTATCAATTCGTAATATCCGCCGTGATGCTAATGAAGAGTTTAAGAAACTGCAGAAAAAGTCTGAAATCAGTAAGGATGAGGCAAAGAGAGCAATTGAGGATACCCAGAAGCTGACGGATAGTTATATTGAACAGATTAATAGGCTGCTCGAAGCTAAAGAGAAGGAAATTCTGGAAATATAATGCAGGAACAAAGAGTTCCTCCGGAACTGCCCTGCCATGTTGGAATTATCATGGATGGCAATGGCCGCTGGGCCAGGGCAAGAGGAAAGCCGCGTAGTGCGGGACACCTGGAAGGGCTTCAGGCGGCTAAGCGTGTTATCAAAGCAGCCTCTGATATAGGGATTAAATTCGTATCTCTTTACACTTTCTCAACGGAAAACTGGAAACGGGCTGAAAAAGAGGTCTCTTACCTCATGTTTCTGATTAAAACTCATTTAAAAAAAGAGCATGATTTCTACAGAGATAACCGGATCAGGGTAGTTCACTCCGGCTATCTTGAAGCGCTTCCTGCAGATGTCATGGAGGAAATTAGAAGTGTGGCCAGAGACACTGCAGATTTTCCCGGCCTTACTGTGAATCTGGCAATTAATTACGGAGGCCGTAACGAGGTGGTGCGCGCGGTAAACAAAATCCTAAAAGAAAGTTCAGGGCAGGCGGAAATATCGGAAGAGGATATTCTGCGACATCTGGACCATCCTGAGATCCCCGATCCTGACCTGATTATCAGAACCGGCGGTGAATTCCGGATCAGCAATTTTCTGCTGTGGGAGATTGCTTATTCCGAGCTGTGGTTCAGCCCCAAGCTCTGGCCGGATTGGGAAAAGCAAGACTTGCTGGAAGCCCTGGATTTTTATAAGAGAAGAGAAAGAAAGTTCGGCGGAGTAAAATGAAGAGTGCAATTAAACATCGTATAGTAACCGTAGCAGTAACCCTGCCCCTTTTTTTTATACTCGTTTTTCTGCTTCCTCATTTTAACCATCTATCTTTGAATATCGTGGCACTATCGGCTTCTATACTGGGGGCATTGGAAGTAGCGGCTTTTTTTCGTAAACGGAAAATACCGGTTTCACGCTTGTTATTCCCCCTGCTCAGTGTAACTTTGCCCATAGTCGCATATCTGGAAATTGCCGGAGTTGTGCAGCCTGCTTTTTCCTCATTCTGGCTGATGGCTCTTTTTATCCTGGTATTAATTAGAGGTGTGCTGGTAAAAAAAGAGAAAGATCTGGCCGATGTACTTCAGCTTATTTCTTCTTCGCTGCTGGTTATTGTCTATCCTGCTCTTTTCATTTCTTATATTGTGCGTCTATCAGGTTTCGAGAATTCTTCTATTATTATTATCTTTTTTCTAAGTCTGCCCATTGCAAACGACATTATAGCTTATCTGGCGGGAATGTTCCTGGGAGGTTCGACCAGGTTGAAGCTGCCGGTAAGTCCCAATAAAAGCATGGTAGGATTCATTGCCGGCTTTTTAAGTTCAATCGGCGTGGCTCTGCTTTTTAGTCATTTTTTCCCTAGACTGCTGCTTGGTAAAACCTCCTATGCCGTGCTGCTGGGGGCAGTAATCGGGTTGCTCACCATTATTGGGGATCTTGCCGAATCAGCACTGAAACGCTCTGCCGGTGTGAAGGATTCCGGGAAGCTTATACCCGGCAGGGGAGGGATGCTTGATTCGGTGGATTCCTGGCTCTTAAGTGCACCGGTATTCTATTACTTTTTTAAAATGATATACGGGTAACTTTCAATGAAAAGGGTTATGGTGCTGGGTAGTACGGGTTCCATTGGCAGAAATACTCTGGATATTATCGGTAGGATGCCCGGAGAATTTCGCGCTGCGGCCCTCTCCTGCAGAAGCAGGATCAGAGAGATCGCCGCACAGACCGCTGAGTTTAAGCCTGAGGCAGTGGCCGTCAACAGCATTGATTTCACTGCCGGAGATCTGAGGCAATTGCTCCCTGCTGTACAATTCTATTCCGGCGAAGAGGGTCTCCTGAAGATGATTGAAGAGGTGGGCGCGGATATTGTGGTTAATGGGATATCAGGAGCAAAGGGACTCTTGCCTTCTTTTAAGGCTCTGGAGTGTGGAATGGACCTGGCTTTAGCCAATAAAGAGACTGTGGTAATGGCCGGATCACTGATTACCGAACTTGCCCGGAAAAGAAATCAGAAATTGATCCCTGTTGACTCCGAACATGCAGCTCTGTTCAGTCTGCTTGAGTCGGCTGCAGAACGAGGAGTGGCTGAGGTTATCCTTACCGCTTCAGGAGGAGCGTTCAGGGATTTTTCCATGGAGCAGCTCCAAAATGTCCGTGTAGCTGATGCCCTGAACCACCCCAACTGGCAAATGGGTCCCAAGATTACAGTGGATTCCGCCACTATGGCCAATAAGGGTCTGGAGGTTATTGAAGCTCACTATCTCTTTTCTATTGCGGTTGATAAAATCAAGGTGCTTATACACCCTCAGAGTTATGTGCATGCAATGATCAGAACGATAGAGGGTTCTCTTTACGCCCAGATCAGTAAACCGGATATGCGTCTTCCTATTCTGAATGCTCTCAGCTATCCGCGTCTTTTGGGTGCTGACTTTGCCGATCTTGAGTTGGGGAACAGGGAGTTATCTTTCCTGCCGGTGGATTATCAAAAGTACCCGCTGCTCGCTTTAGCCTATGAAGCGGCAAAAACGGGCAGCGCCCACTGCGTGGTATATAATGCTGCCAATGAGGTCGCTGTGGAGGCATTCCTTAAAGAGCGTATATCATTTTTAGAAATAGCAGCAGTAGTGGCGGATACCTTGAACCTGGACTGGTATGGCAGCACGGCAACATTGGAGGATATTCTGGATATTGATCAGCGGGCGCGAGTTGAAACGGAGAGGTTTATTAAATGATTTTCACTATATTTTTCGGAGTCCTGGGATTAGGCATAATGATCTTTGTGCATGAACTGGGCCATTTCATTGCCGCTAAAAAGGTAGGTATTGGAGTCGAAGTATTCTCCCTGGGCTGGGGCAGGAAGATGATCGGTTTCTCCAGAGGGGAAACCAGCTACCAGTTGTCCTGGGTCCCCATCGGCGGTTACTGTAAAATGAAGGGTGATGATATCTTTGATAACGAGGAAGTGATACACAGGAAGGGTTCTTTTTTTGCCGCTTCACCATTAAGAAGAATCATAGTAGCTCTCTCAGGACCGCTGGCAAATATGCTCTTTGCTTTAATCATACTTACTATTATCTGGTGGATAGGATTCAAGATCTATTCAGATGAAAATCGTATTATTCTTGCCGGCGATTATAATAATGAGATTTCTGCAGGAATACTTCCGGCCGCTAAGGCCGGGCTTATTACCGGGGACAGGATTATTGGCATAAATGACAACAGGATAGAAAAATTCCAGGATATTCTGGAAATTGTCTCCACCTCTCCTGGTAAGGAACTGATTTTATCTGTTCAAAGAGAGGGAAGTCTACTGAATATCAGGATCGTACCTGAACTGGATCTGCAAACCGGCGCCGGAAAGATTGGGGTCTATGCCTGGCGGGATCTGGTGATTGGTCAACTCGATCCGGGGGGAGCCGCCTTCCTCGCCGGTTTGAAACCGGGAGACAGGATAACAGCGCTTAATGGAAAGGAGGTTGGTCATACACTTGACCTCTACCAGGCGCTGGCTGGAAATCCCCAGGCTATCACAGTAACCTATCAGCGCGGTGCACAGAAGAGAGAAACTGATCTGGTAGTTTCCTACCAGGAGAATGGCAGTGCTGATCTGGGGCTCTCTTTTAAGGTAAAGGTATTTTCCTCTCCGGATTTATCATTACCGGCTGCATTATTAAAGGGGGCAGCGGAAACCTATCGAACCTTGGGGCTTACGATAAAAGGAATCACTCTGCTCTTCAGCGGTGTGAATCTGCAGAATGCCGTAGCCGGCCCCCTGCGAATTACCTATTATGTCGGTTCAGTTGCCAGGAGCGGTTTCCGCCTTGGTATAGGCAGCGGCCTGGTTTCATTCTTCCGTTTTCTCTGCCTGCTTAGTGTTGTGTTGTTTCTAATGAATCTGTTACCCATTCCCGCGCTGGATGGCGGGCAGATATTGATCTTCTTAATAGAGATAATTCGCCGAAAGGCGATCAGTCCGACGATTATCTATAGAATCCAGATTGTAGGATTTTCCATACTGATTGTTCTGGTTCTATTTTTTACTTTTAACGATATCCTGTTTTTTATGGGACGGTGAAAATGAAGAGAAAGGTAATTTGCTATTGTGACAGAGATTTTGAAGTGGATTTGCCCGATCAGGTGGAATTGAATCCGGAAATGGAAGAAGCGATCCTGAAAGGGAGCTTCATGAGCACCAAATGTCCTCACTGTGGAAAATTATTAAAGCCGGAGTTTCCGGTTAGGGTAAAGAATCCGGAAAGAGGCATTGATATTTTTATGGTGCCGGAGCAGGACCGGAATGTATTCTATGATAATTCGCTTCCCTACTCAATAAAGGAAGGCATGAGTGTAGTTATCGGACATAGAGAATTAATCGAGCAGCTTTTAGTGATCAAGTCCGCTTTGGATATGCGTGCTGTAGAGATTGTTAAATTTTATCTTCTGAAAAAAGCCCTTAATGACTACGATTCCGAGGAACGCTTGAGTATTATTTTTACAGGTAAAGAGCAGGATATGCTGGTTTTTCATATTTTCGGTCTCAAAAGGGATCAGCTGGGCATAGTGCATGTGGCTTTAGAAAAATACCAGAGGATAGTACAGGAGCTGTATGCCAGGGTGAAAGAAGAGCCCTTTGGTGTTCTGCTTGCCCCTCCCTATGTCTCAATTAATAAATTTTTCAGCGGTGATTTCTTAAGGGGAGATAGTTGAAAAAAAGTCTTTTTTTAACCCTTGGGCTATGGCTGATGATAAATTTTACTCTCTTCAGCCAGGATGTACTGATAAACAGCAGCCACCAGGGACCGGTCAACAAGCTCTACTATGATGATAACCGGGATCTCCTCTTTTCCAGCGGTGAAGATGGATCGGTGCTTATCTGGGATAGGGAGAAGCGAGAAATTCTTTTCCGTATGCAGATATCACATTTGCCGATTAAGATGTTTGCCGTACATCCCGAAAAAACTCAGCTGGCTGTAGTGGAGAGTGATCAGTTAAAAACTTTTCGCTTAAGTTTTTGGGACTGGAAAAAAGGCACCAGGCTCCTTTTACAGGATTTAGATGAATTGCCCTTATTCATCACCTATTCGCCCAAAGGGAAATATCTGCTCTATGCCAGACCCGAATACAACAGCCTGGTCCTGCTTAACCCTGAAACGGGAAGAGAATTGAATTTGCTTAAAGATGGCTCCGGTATTGTTTCCTTTGCCGTAATTTCCGGGAATGAACGTAATATAATGATTTATCAGCCCTCGGGTTTGATTACCTATTTAGAGATATCAAGCGGCAGGATACTGAAAAGGGTGAAAACCCTTCCCGGTCTTGCCGCTATTAAGATATTTCCGGATAATCTTTTTATTGCAGCCTCCACCGGAGAGTCCCTGGTGGTGGTTGACCTGTTAAACGGCACAGTTAAGAGCAGGGTAGCCATTTCAGAGATCACTGCCATTGGTATATCCGGGCAGGGAAATGAGGTGGCCTCTATTAGCCGTGAAGCGGGAGAAAGCAGGCTGACTAAATGGTATTTCAACCGCAGGGAACTCTACAGCGTCAGTGTACCGGAGATCAAGGCTTTTGCCAATCTGAATGCTCTGACCTTTGCTGCCAGGTACCTCTTTTTTGGCGGTAGGGAAGGCAGCATTTCCTATTTGAATCGCCAGAATCAATATGAAGTTCTTGCTGAAAATCAGTTAATGGAAATATCCTCACTGGCCATGGCACAAAACCACCTGGCGGTTGCCGGTCCTGAAAACATTTTTCTCTTCTCTGCAGAATTGTTGTTTGCCAACCTCCTTTCAGGGCACAGCCTGGTTGACAGATCCTTTTTAAGAGAGAAGAGGATAATCAATCCCTTTTCCGGAGAAAGCGGGGTTGAAATTTCTGATGAAGGCCGGCTTTTTCTGTGGGCCAGAGAAGATGAGCATGGGGGTATTATCTCTCTAGACCCGGATACAGGCTTGCAGAGAACAATCAATTTAGATTTCAGTTCAGCGCTGCTCTACTTTGAGGCAGCCCCGCAGGGTATAATCACGGTAGAAAAGAGCGGTATGGCACAGATCCTTGATAGTGACAGCTATCGGAAACTTTTTCAATATTGGGCTCCCGGAATGAATAAATTGATATATGTCGGTGACAGAGCTCTGCTGGTAGCCAAGAGTAGTGTTTCCGAGTTGAGCAGTCCTCTGCTTATGATCAATCAGGAGACAGGCGAGACTGTGCCTATAGCTGATACCCGTCTATTTGTATTTGAACTGCTGTATGACAGATCAAGGAAACGTTTATTTTCACTGGGTATAGAACGGGATGGAGATAGTTATATTACCCAGTTGAAACAACATTCCGGAGCTGGTTTTAAGAAGATGCAGCTCTTGTATAGTTATCCGGGAGAGGACCTCAGCGCCTGCATGGTGCTTGATGATAGTGCGCTTTATGTCGCTTTAAATGATAAACCGCTAAGTCAGTGGAACGGCTACCGATTTATCGAGCTGGAGCGCTCCCATCATAAGCCGGTAAAATTATTTACCCAGGACAGGGCTTTATTATCTCTAAACAGTGATTCAACTCTAACCCTCTGGGATACCAGGAGTAGAAGGATTATCCTTAATTTCTATATCTTTAAAGATGGTGAATGGGCTGCTTTTTTCCGTAATGGTCCAATTTATACTTCAAGCGGCGGGAAAAAATATTTAACTGATAGCACTAGTCGTGCGCCGGATTATTCTGGATTTTTTTAATCGCCTCTTTAACCGCTTTTTTTACTTCCCAGGCGTAATCAGTATTGTCGATTGCATGGGCATAGAGCGTACCCATTAACGATACCCGGTAGTAGGGTTTGATGGAGTTCAAAGCGTAAGCAGCCATATCGAGAATACATTCTTCACATTTGCAAACTTTATTGTTAGAGGCGAGCTCCCGTTCCAGCTCTTCTAATACCAGTCTTTCCGCTTCATTAACCAGGTTCTCGAAATTATAATTTTCTTTAAATGCCATTACTCTGATCCTTATACTTGTTTTATTAGTGTATACCGGTGTCTTTGCTTATATCCTCAAATTTAGTATATTCCGGAATGAAAGCCAGTTCAATAGTTCCTACCGGGCCGTTTCTCTGTTTGGCGATGATAACTTCGGTTCTGATATTGTGCGGAATACCATCACCATCAGCATCCGGCTGTCTCTCCCGGTGGAGAAAAATTACCACATCCGCATCCTGCTCAATAGAGCCTGATTCGCGAATATTTGCTAAAGAGGGACGCTTGCCTTCGCTCTCGCGGCTGACCTGTGACAATGCAACTACCGGGATATTCAATTCCCGGGCCAGGGCCTTTAATGAACGGCTGATCTCGGCAATCTGCTCATGCCGGGGCATGTCCTGGTGCTCTGAGCCTATCAGCGTTAGATAGTCAATAAAGATAATGGCAACCTTATGCTGGGAGCGCATTCTCCTGGCCTGGGCCCGGAGGTCCAGGAGCTTGAGATTGGGGGAATCCTCTATATAGAGCGGAGCTTCATAGATCTTGCCTGCCGCCTCGGTAAGTTTATGAAAGTCAGAGGGTTTGAGAATTCCGGAGCGCAGAGCATGGGATTTAAGCCGCGCTTCACTGCTGAGGAGTCTCTGCATCAGAGCCATGCTGGACATTTCCAGGGTAAAAAAACCCACCGGGATATGGTTCTTAATAGACATGTTGGCCGCCATGGTCAGAGCGAGTGCAGTTTTGCCAACAGATGGGCGGGCGCCGATTACAATAAACTCGGCATTTTGAAATCCCGCTGTGTACGAATCCAGGCTGGAGAAACCTGAGGGAACCCCGATATAGTCACCGCTGTTGTGAAAAAGCTTTTCAATTACCTCAATAGTCCGTGCCACAATTTCTCTGGCAACCTGATAGGAGCCAGTGTGCTGTTTATCGGTGAGCTCAAATATCTGGCGTTCCGCTTCTTCGATTATATAACGCACGTCTGTTGAATCATCGAATGAGCTTGCGTTAATCTCTGAAGCGATTCGCGCCAAATTTCTGCGCATGCTTAATGCCTGAACAATTTGAGCATAATATTTTATATTTGCGCTGGTAGGAACTGCAGAGGTAAGCTGCGAAATATAAGCGGATCCGCCACAGCTCTTAAGAAGACCCTTAGTTTTCAACTCTTCGTTGAGAGTGATCAGGTCAATTGCTTCACTGCGATCAAAAAGCGATAAGATTGCCTCGTATATGCGTTGATGGGCTGTTTTGTAAAAATCATCGGGCCGCAGGTATTTCAGTACAGTGGAAAGAGACTCCGGATCCAACAGAAGCGCGCCGATAGTGGCTACTTCCGCCTCATCGTTATGAGGAGGAACTTTATCCCTTAAGGAGTCAGTCGCGGCCATTCAATCAGGTTTCTTTTTCTACAACTACGTTTAAAGAGGCTTCTTCATGTTCATAGAGTTTTACAGTGACTTTAAAATTTCCGGTCATGCGGATGTTATGCTCAGGCACCTCTATCCTTTTTCTCTCAATGCTGAAGCCCTTTTTTTCCAATTCCTGGGCTATAAGCGCGTTATTAACTGAACCAAAGAGCTTGCCGCTCTCTCCGGCGGGCATAGCGAAAACCAGTTCTTCAGCTTCCAGTTTTTCCTTGAGGCTCATCGCTTCTTTGCGTTTCTCCTTTTTTCTGGTTTCAATTGCCGATCTCTTCTGTTCCAGGAGCATCAGGTTGTGCTTGCTATGGGGAACAACCAGCTTTTTAGGAAGCAGGTAGTTGCGTGCATAGCCTCCGGTAACTTCTTTGATGTCGCCTTCTTCACCTAAGCCTTCAATGTCTTTATTGAGAATAACATTCATTTCAGTCTTCACTCCTTTGTTTTATTCTATATTTTATCCAGATTTCTGAAACACCTAAGGCGGGAATCAGCAGTAAAAAAACGATTCCTACCCGCGGAGTCATAATGAGAATGACTAAAGAAAAAGCAAATAAAAACCTTAATGGTCTGGTCAGCCTGAATTTTTCAAAAAGAAAGCGTATTATGCCGAACCCTGTCAGACCGAAAAGGAAGAGCATGATTAAAGCGGTATTCCAGAATAGAAACCCGAGAAATCCCAGGCTGCGAAAATTGTTCACCAGAAGACCGGCAAGGCCCAGGATCAGGGGCCAGATATATACATCAGGCATCCGGAAATTTTTCAGTGCCGTAGTATTCGCTTTTGCCCTAAGGGATCTTAACCCGAGCATAGTGCCGCTACGCCAGGAGAAGAGGAGGAGGATGAAGTAGTCAAAGAGATAACTCCGCAAGAAAAATTCCCTGGTGATCATAAGCAATGACTTGCCATCGATAACAGGCTGGTTGTAGCTGAAATTGATTGACTCGGAAGCTGATAGGTTGGTGTTCAGGAAGAGGGCGATATTGGTAAAAAGCTCACCGATAACAGTGATAAAATTCTCATTTGCCCGCAGAAAAAGGATCAGCGGAATTGACAGGATCCAGGTAGCTGCAGCAGCGGCGAGGAGTTTCAATACGGAAGAGACGGCTGGTAATTTTACCAGATTCAGGAGCACCAGGCCGCCAAAGAGCAGGGTTATGGAAAAGAATTCTATGAGCATAAAGGGTCCGGCAGCAGCAAAGGCTGAATTTATGGCCAGGATGATGAGCTTATAGAAAAGAATAAGGAAGAAGCATATTACCATGGCAGTGACAAAAAAACTATCACCGCGGCGAATAAAGATTACTTGCAGAGGAATCAGAAATAGCAGGAAAGCTATTCCAATATTATATAGTAATACTGAGACAAGTGTAAGCAGCAATGTCTCGAACCATGGCCCTTTAAGCCATGATTGTTTGAAAATATCCTGGAGCATTGGTCTTTATTCTAAAGCCCTCACTTTGCTACATAGGGCAATAGGGCCAGGGCGCGCGCCCGTTTAATAGCTGTGGCTAGCTGGCGCTGATGTTTAGCACAGGTTCCGGTTATCCGGCGCGGCAGTATTTTGCCTCTTTCCGTGGTAAAACGCTTTAAAGCAACACCATCGCGATAGTTGATAGTTGCTTTCTTTATGCAGAATTTGCAAACTTTCCGCCTTTTATAATAGGGTCGATAAGGGCCTCTTGCCTGGGGTCTATCATTTCTTTGGCCGTTCCTGTTATCTCTCTGGATATCTACAGGTCTTGCTTCTTTGACTTCCGTATTCACTTTGTTCACTATTTGTTCTTCCGGTACAGATTTAACTTCATCTGACATGCCTGTTTCCTCCTGCGCTGCTAAAAGGGAATATCGTCGTTAAAATCGTCCGCCATTGGGGCTGCGTCAACCTGATTGCCGGCCGGTGACTCTGTTGGGGTATAAGAGCCTTGAGGTGAGCCGCTGCCTTTACTTCCGAGAAACTGGAGATTGTTTACAACAATCTCCACCCGGCTGCGGGATTGTCCATCCTGCTCCCACCTATCCTGCTTCAGTTCTCCGGCAATGCCGATTTGTTTGCCTTTGAGCATGTATTGTGCTAATGACTCTGCCCTTTTACCGAAAATAACTGCATTAAAAAAGCTTACTTCATCCTGCCAGCTCTCATCCCTTTTAACACTCCTGTTTACAGCGAGAGAAAATTTTAGAATGGCGAAGCCGCTGTTGGTATATTTAAGCTCGGCATCCCTGGTGAGGCGTCCCACCAGTACTACTTGATTAAGGTCTGTCATGACTCTACTCGTCTCCGCGGAAAATCATGTGCTTGAGCACTTCGGTCTTGAGTTTTAGTGATTTTCTTAAAGGGATTAGACTTTCAGGCTCTGCATCCAGGGCATAAAACATGTAATGTCCCCTCTGCTGATCCTTGATTCCATAGGCTAATTCGCGATTGCCCATATCTTCTTCTTTGTTTACCTTGATACCGGCTTTCTCAAATTCGCTTGTTACAATTTCTTTACCTTTGGTAAAGAGGCTATCTTCCGGCTGGAAGATGAATATACCTTCGTATTTCCTCACTTGCTCCTCCTTGTGGCCATTTTGATCCATCATTTATAATGGATAAAGAGGTGGAAGAGAAGTTAACACATTGAGCTCTTAGTGTCAAGGGAAGTATGCTATAATCCGAAAATTGAGAAAGAGGTTATGGAAAAGCAGATCAATTTCGGTGATAATATATTTTTTCTCACCCTGATCCTTAAAGGTTTATCATCAGGAGTCAGATTGTCTTTGGATAATGACCTCTTCTTAGATAAGTTGGTGGAAGATATTTTTTTCCTGGAAGGCTCAATTGAGAAGGTATTTGAGCTGATTAAGCAAAGGGTTTTACTGATTGATCGTTTGGGGCACCTCAAAAACCTGGAAACGTTAAGCAGTGATTTCGCTGCATTGCTGGAGGAGATAACCCTGGGGAATATACCTGTGGCTGAACACCTGGCAGCCTTCTCTGATAGATTTAACAGTATTAAGGATAATCAACACAAGCTGGCGTCGGAGATAAGGGGAATCATCCATGATACTGATCAATCGGAAACTATAGAAGAAGATATGGTTTCACGGGAGGAGTTTGAATTTCTGCTTGCCGAAGAAAACGAAGAAAATAATGATTAATTTACAAGATCAATAAGTTTGACTATTATAATAATTGGGAGGGAATATG
>SDBU01006760.1_pt1 | contig 13409 bp, 5 predicted proteins | sample 2277071 | NCBI WGS metagenome assembly SDBU01 (sample SAMN10397929, study PRJNA504765) | marine sediment metagenome | isolation source: marine sediment core GS08_GC12, 126 cmbsf | place: Arctic Ocean: Gakkel Ridge, Loki's castle | collected 2008 | reverse complement strand
ACATGGCACAGCTAAGAAAGGGCGATTGGGAATCATTTGAATCAGCTATTAATGAGTTAAAAGTTGCCAGATTATTAGAAAGTATTTTCGGAGTCGGCTCTCTGCATTGGCATCCACAGGGCCGAAAAGGAAAAGTGGGAGAGTTCGAACTAAATCCGGGCAATTCGGGAGAGCCGATTTTCGTTGAGGTCAAAACTATTTTTCCCCGACCATTAGAAAAATTGGAGAAGAGAGTAGGAGAAAAGCTACGTCATTGTGTGAGACAGGTATCATTGCCCTTTGTTCTCTATGTTGAAATGAAGGATGCAGGAAGGTCAGAGGATTTCAGCGAAAGGAAATTCAGGGAGTTCCTTGATCGAGAACTCGGTAGGATAATGAAGAAGAGGTTCAAACTTCCCGATTATCAGGATAGAACAGGTCTGCATCTTAAGATCGAGGTTCTACCAATTCCGGGGAAACCAACGCCGACGAGTTGCCTCATCGGAGGACTCATCTATAAAGCAAGATTCATCAAAAATGATGACTATATACGCCACTCACTTAAAGAAGCCTATAGAAAATTATCCCAAGGTAAGCCTTCCTTGGTCATATTGTGTCCCTCACCCCAGTATCTAATTAACGAGCATGACATGCTGAATGCCTTACTGGGAACCCTTACATTCAGTCATCCTCTATTTACTGCTGAGCTAGCTAGCGATGATGCAACAATCGAAGGACAACCAATTCGTAAACCTGACGGGTTTTTCCGTCGCCAGTACCATCGTCGAATAAGTGCCGTTGGGATTTACCAAGAAGAACGTGCTAAGGGACAGGGAATAGAAAGCAACCCTGAAATTTATCATAATCCATGGGCGACAAATCCGCTCGATTACTCCATTTTCGAGGGGCGTGTTACACGGCAGTTAGTTAAAATTAGTGATGGGGAAATGGGATGGCGGAGTTAGTTAATCGATATGTCAAAGATTTCTAAGGTCTTAGTCATCGGCTCTGGCCCGATCGTTATCGGGCAGGCGGCGGAGTTTGACTATGCCGGCACACAGGCATGCAAGGCCCTCCGGGAAGAGGGGGTAACCTCAGTGCTGGTGAATTCTAACCCGGCTACCATAATGACTGATGAAGGCATTGCCGATATCATCTATATCGAGCCCCTCACTGTGGAGGTAGTGGCTCGCATTATTGAGCGGGAACGACCCGATGGGCTATTGCCCACCCTCGGCGGTCAGACCGGGCTTAACCTGGCGGTGGAGTTAGCCGATGCCGGCATCCTGGATAAGTATAATGTCCGCCTTTTGGGCACCCCCCTGGAGACCATCCGCAAAGCGGAGGAGAGGTCATTGTTTAAGAGGCTGCTGCTTGATATTGGGGAGCCGGCGCCGGATAGCGCTACGGTCAACTCTCTTAGGGAGGCTTACCAGGTGGCCGAGGCTATCGGCTTGCCTCTGATCGTTCGCCCTTCCTATACCCTGGGGGGAAGCGGGGGCGGGATTGCGCATAACCTCAAGGAGTTGGAGGCGGTGGTAACTGGGGGGCTGGCCGCCAGCCTCAGCCACGAGGTGTTAATAGAGAAGTGCCTCCTGGGTTGGAAGGAGATTGAGTATGAGGTGATGCGCGATGCTGCTGATAACTGTGTTACCATCTGCAATATGGAGAACATCGATCCTATGGGGGTTCACACTGGCGATAGCATTGTGGTTGCCCCCAGCCAAACCCTCTCCGATAAAGAGTATCAGATGCTCAGGTCAGCCAGCCTCAAGATCATCCGCGCCTTGGGCATAGAGGGTGGGTGCAACGTCCAGTTCGCCCTCCCCCCTTCACCAGTAGTGGCGCAGAGGTGGGCCCAGGGGATAGACAGAGAAAACAGCAACTCCTACTATGTGATCGAGGTGAACCCCCGGGTCAGCCGCAGTTCGGCCTTAGCCAGCAAAGCCACCGGCTATCCCATCGCTCGAGTGGCAACCGAGATCGCCGTGGGCAAGCGGCTGGACGAGATCCCCAATAGGGTGACTGGGAAGACAATGGCTGCCTTTGAGCCGGCGCTGGACTATTGTGTGGTTAAGATCCCCCGCTGGCCGTTCGACAAATTCGCCTTAGGGGAGCGCGATATTGGCACCCAGATGAAGGCCACCGGCGAGGTGATGGCTATCGATCGCTCCTTTGAGGCGGCGCTTCAGAAGGCAGTGCGCTCCCTGGAGATAGGGAAGAGGTCTCTTTTGTGGGAAGACCATAGCTGGGCAATTGATTCCTATCCCCTAGAGCCTAATGACCTGCGGCTGTGGGCCATTATGGCCGAACTAAGACGAGGTAAAAGCCCCGAGGAGCTGTCCCAAGCCACCGGCATAGACCCCTGGTTCATCTATAAATTCCAAAACATCGTCGGAATGGAGAGGCACCTTCTCACCCAGACCCTGACGCCGGAGCTGCTCTGGCAATCAAAGCGCCTTGGTTTTTCCGATGAGCAGATAGGAACGCTGGCTGATAGGTTGCCCGAGCAGGTGCGGCAGCTACGCCAAACATGGCAGATTCGCCCGGTATATAAGATGGTTGACACCTGCGCCGCTGAGTTTGCTGCCGAGACCCCTTATTTCTATAGCACCTACGAGAGGGAGAATGAGGCCGAGCCCCTACCGGGAAGCAAGGCCTTGGTCATTGGCAGCGGTCCTATTCGCATCGCGCAGGGAATCGAGTTCGACTACTGTAGCGTGCACTCCGCCTGGGCGCTTCAGGAAATGGGCGTCAAAAGCATCATGCTTAACTCCAACCCAGAAACGGTGTCCACCGACTTTGATACCAGTGACCGCCTTTATTTTGAGGCTCTGGATGAGGAAAGCCTGCGAGACATCCTGGAAAATGAAGCGGGGGCTGACTTCACTCCCCCCCCTTCCGTAGTCCAATTTGGGGGGCAAACCGCCATTAACCTGGCAGAGCCCTTGGCTCGAAGCGGAATGCCTATCCTCGGCTCGGGGGCTGAGGTTATCGATCTGGCTGAAGACCGCCATAGATTCGAGGACTTCCTCAATCGATTGGGCATCCCCCAACCACCCGGGGCTGGTGTGACATCTATAGAGGAGGGGTTCGGCGTAGCCAAGCTGATTGGCTACCCGGTGCTGATACGTCCCAGCTATGTCCTGGGGGGCCGGGCAATGGAGATCGTTCACAACGCCAGCGAGCTGGTCCGCTATATGACCCCGGCTATAGAACTGGATCCCACTCACCCCGTCCTTATTGACAAGTATTTGGAAGGGAAGGAAGTAGAGGTTGATGCCGTATGCGACGGGGAAAGCGTCCTCATCCCGGGCATCATGGAGCACATCGAGCGGGCGGGGGTACATAGCGGAGATTCTATGGCAATCTACCCCGGCTTAAACCTAACCGAGCAAGAGGTCGAGACCCTTGTCGATTATACAACGCGTATTGGGCTCGCCCTCCAGGTGAGCGGCTTAATGAATATCCAGTTTGTAATCATGCCCGGGGCTGAGGGTGCTCAATCCTCCGTTTACGTGCTGGAGGTTAACCCCCGTGCCAGTCGCACCATTCCCTTTATCTCCAAGATCACCGCGGTGCCCATGGTTCGGGTGGCCACCAAGGTGATGTTGGGCGTAAGCCTTAAGGAGCAGGGTTACGCCACCGGTCTGTGGAAAAGGCAAAAGCTGGTGGCTATCAAGGCCCCGGTCTTCTCCATGTCGAAGTTGATGGGGGTGGACACCTATCTTGGTCCGGAGATGAAGTCAACCGGCGAGGTGATGGGCATCGATTACACCTTTGAGGCTGCTTTGGCAAAGGTGCTTCTATCCGCGGGGCTAATGCTGCCCCTCAAAGGAACCATACTGCTCAGCATTGCCGATCGGGACAAACCCGAAGCTCTGCCTATTATCAGAAAGCTCTCCTCAGTGGGTTATAAGCTCTATGCCACTGAAGGCACAGCAGCGTTGATTGAAGCAATAGGTCTGCCGGTGAAGATGATCAGCAAGAAGTTGAGTGAGGGGCATCCCAATGTGATAGACATCATCAACGATGGGACAGTAAATGGCGTAGTCAATACTGTCACCGGCGGACGCACCCCGCTGAGGGACGGCTTTGAAATCCGTCGCACCGCAGCAGAGAGACAAATCCCCTGTTTCACCTCCCTCGATACCGCTCGAGCTGCGGTGGAGGCCCTGGTCAATGGCAACCAGATTTTCAACGTTCAGTCTCTAGCGGAGTATCGAGCGGGCTCTTGAAGCAGGTTTTCGTTCCTATCATTTCCAATATAGAAGTCATGCCTGATGTTCACCTCATGGGGGTAAAATCCCCTGAGATCGCCTCCCTCGTCCAGCCAGGCCAATTCATCATGATACGCTGTGGGGAAGGGCTTGATCCCCTGTTGCGCCGCCCCTTGAGCGTTCATCGGGTTGGCAATGAAGAGCTTGCTTTCCTTTTCGCAGTGGTGGGGAGGGGCACCGAGTGGCTCTCCTGCCGCCAGGAGGGCGATAAGATAGATTTATTGGGCCCCCTGGGGAGGGGGTTCTCCATTGAACCGGGCGCAAAGAAGCTACTCCTGGTAGCCGGTGGGATAGGCATCGCCCCCCTTCTCTTCCTAGCGCAACGAGCCGGGGCCCAAGGATACAAAGTGATCATACTACTGGGGGCACAAACTGCGGCAAGGCTCTACCCCAAGGATTTGCTGCCCCCGGAGATAGAGTTGCTCCTTACTACCGAGGATGGGACAGCGGGCAGGAAGGGATTGGCCACTGATTTCTTGCCCGAATTGGCCGAGGGGGCGGACCAAATCTTCGCCTGTGGACCCACAGATATGTACCGCAGCATGGCGAGCCAGCAAATATTGAAGCAGAAACCGGTTCAAATCTCGCTGGAAGCAAGGATGGGTTGTGGATTGGGGGCGTGTTTCGGATGCACCCTGAAGACAAAGCAAGGCTTAAAGCAGGTATGCCGCGAAGGACCTATATTTGAGTTAGAGGAAATCCTCTGGGATGAGATAAGAACCTAAAGAGTGTTTACTAGCACCAATCCTTCCCACCCTCCCCCCCAGAGATGTTTCTGGGGGTTGCACCCCCAGTCCCCTGCCTTTTTTATGGGAGCTTTGCTCCCAGGCCTTCGGAGGGTGCGGAGGCGAAGCCTCCGAAAACTTAACTGGGCGGGTGGGAAGAAAGACGTTGCTAAATAGTCTTAAATATGGCTGTTTGCCAAAAAGGAGGTGGGTGAGATGGTAGTTACGAAGCGAATAAAAATCCAAACAAAGGGGCATTGCGACCTCATTGATATTACACCTCAGGTGAGGCAGGAGGTAGCTGATTCGGGCATCAACAGTGGAACAGTAACCCTGTTTATGGCAGGCTCCACCGCGGGGATCTCCACTATCGAGTTCGAGGCTGGGCTTCTAAGCGACTTCCAAAATATGTGGGAGCGAAGCGTTCCCCGGAGTATCCCTTACCAGCATGATCGCCGCTGGGGGGATGGCAATGGGCATTCTCACGTTCGTGCTTCCCTTTTGGGCGCCTCCCTGGTGATACCCTTCAACGACAAAACCCTGACCTTGGGCACTTGGCAACAAATCGTTGCCGTCGATTTTGACAATCGAAATCGGCAGCGGGAAGTGGTGCTGCAAATAATGGGTGAATCGCTAGTAGGGGTCTGAGGTCTCCCCCGCTGTTTCCACAGCTAGTCCCGGTTCCTGCTCCGGGGTGGTCTCTACAGGGTAGCGGGCGTTGATCAGTTTGCCGATGATTACGTTTTCCTTAAGCCCCTGTAGTCGATCCACTTTCCCTGAGATCGCTGCCTCAGTAAGCACCCTAGTAGTCTCTTGGAAGGAGGCAGCAGAGAGCCAACTATCAGTGTTCAGTGAGGCGCGAGTTATCCCCAGAAGGATAGTTTGAGCTGTGGCTGGCTCACCACCTTCAGCCAGCACCCGGGCATTAATCTCTTCATATCCAAAACGGTCCACCAGCTCCCCTGATAAGAGCTCAGTGTCACCAGAGGAATCGACCCGAACCTTGCTCAGCATTTGACGCATTATGATCTCAATGTGCTTATCATTTATATTTACCCCTTGGGTACGATACACCTTTTGAATCTCCTCTAGCAGATACTGCTGTACTGCTTCCTTGCCCATAATACGCAATATATGCTGAGGATTAACGGGACCATCAGTAAGGCATTCCCCGGCCTTTACCCAAGAGCCGGACTCAATTCGAAGGGAGATGGTAGGAGGGACTATATATTCCCGTTCCTCTTTCTCTTCATAGCAGACGAAAAGCTGGTCACCTTCAATAGCCACTTTGCCAGCTACTCTTGCCAAGATAGGGCGAGCCTCCGGGAGCGGTGCCTCCTCTCCCTCCACCGCTTCGGTTGCAGCAGGAAGTGCCAGCACTGCTCCTAAATCCACCCATTGATCCCTATCCGCCACCACTTCCCAGCCTGGAGGCAGCGAATACGGATCGCGGTAGAGAGCAGAATTGATAATCTTGATCTTAGTGCCCTCATCTGTGGGGGTGACCTCCACTATGCCATCGATCTCCGATATAACGGCCTGCCCTTTAGGGGCTCGGGCCTCGAAAAGCTCCTCAACACGGGGCAGACCACTAGTGATGTCAACACCTACTATTCCACCGGTATGGAAAGTGCGCAATGTTAGCTGGGTGCCCGGCTCACCGATGCTTTGGGCAGCGATAATGCCCGCCGCTGTTCCTATACCTACTTGTTGTCTACGAGACAGATCCCTTCCGTAGCAATACTGACAAACGCCCCGCATTGACTGGCAGAGAAGAGGTGACCGTACATAAACCTGGTTTATCCCGGCGGCCACAATCTCCCTCGCCTTCTCCTCATCGATCTCCTCATTTCGGTCGACGATCACCCTCCCGCTATGAGGATCGATGACCTTGCTCGCTGCCAGGCGACCTACCAGGCGTTCAGACAAGGAGGCAAGGAGGCTCTTTTCCTCCACCTCAGATAGCCAGATGCCAACTGTAGTGCCGCAATCCTTTTCTAGAATGATGACATCCTGGGCTATATCGATGAGGCGTCTAGTAAGGTAACCGGCGTCCGAGGTTCTCAGAGCGGTATCAGCTAAACCCTTCCGAGCGCCATGGGTGGAGATGAAATATTCCAGCACACCAAGTCCTTCGCGGAAACAAGACTTGATGGGGAAATCGATTATTCTACCCGAGGGGTCGGTCATCAAGCCGCGCATACCAGCCATCTGCCTGATCTGAGAGATATTCCCTTTAGCCCCAGAGGCTGCCATCATATAAATCCCACCATAGCGATCGAGCGATTGGGAGATGAGGTCGGTGAGCCTATCGGTGGTTTCCGTCCATACTTTCACTACTTCACGATAGCGCTCATCTTCAGTGATCAAGCCATGGCTGAATTGGCTTTCAAGCACCGCGATCTTCTCTTCCGCCTCTTCCAGGATCTTAGCTTTGCCCGGGGGAACCTCTATATCAGTAAGTCCAATAGTAGTACCTGACTTGGTAGCATAATGGAAACCCAGCCGCTTGAGGTTGTCGAGGAGTAGGGGAGTGCCTTTGTATCCGTGCAGCCTATAGGAGTCATCTACAATGCGCTTCAAGGCCGATTTATCTATTACCTGATTTTTGAACCTCAGCTCTGAGGGCAAGACATCATTAAAAATGATACGGCCAACACTAGTTTCAAGCCATTGCCCCTCCTGATCTCTCACCTTGATCGGCACCCTCAGTTCGACAATGCCGAGCTCGCAGGCTAGTTTTGCCTCATCCAAGCCCCCAAAGCGTTGCATCTCCCCTTTAGCTCCTGACTTGAGGCTGGTGAGGTAATAGCAACCGAGAACCATATCCAGGGTTGGTGTTGCCACCGGTTCCCCGCAACTTGGCAACAGCATGTTATAGATGCTGAGCATCTTCTCCCTTGCCTCCCGCACCGCCGCCTGGGAAAGGGGCACATGAACCGCCATTTGGTCACCGTCAAAGTCGGCGTTGAAAGCGGTGCATACCAAGGGATGAACCTGAATGGCACTCCCGTCTATAAGCACCGGCTCGAAGGCTTGAATGCTAAGCCGGTGCAAGGTAGGAGCCCGATTAAGCAGCACCGGGCGCTCCTTAATCACCTCCTCCAATATGTCCCACACCTCCGGTCTGGCTTTCTCTACTAACCTCCGGGCGGTCTTAATGTTATGCGCCAGACCTCGCTCCACTAAGTGATGCATAATAAATGGCTTAAATAGCTCTAATGCCATGCGCTTCGGCAAGCCACACTGATGGAGTTGAAGCTCAGGCCCAACGACAATAACCGACCGCCCACTATAATCAACCCGTTTACCGAGGAGATTCTGGCGAAATCTCCCTTGCTTACCCCGGAGCATATCCGATAACGACTTCAACTTATGATTGCCACCCCGGGAGACAACCTGCCCCCTCCTCCCGTTGTCGATGAGAGAATCCAGCGCCTCCTGAAGCATGCGTTTCTCATTACGGATGATGATCCCCGGTGCCTCGAGATCCAGGAGCCGGCGCAAACGGTTATTTCGATTGATAACGCGGCGGTACAAATCATTGAGGTCGCTGGTGGCGAACCTGCCCCCATCAAGCTGGACCATGGGGCGTAGTTCGGGGGGCAGAATTGGTAAAACCGTTAAGATCATCCACTCAGGCTTATTACCACTGCGGCGGAAGGCCTCCACTATCCGCAACCACTTGTTGGCTTTCTTGCGGCTCTGCCCCGAGGTTGAGTGCAACTCCTGATATAAGGTCTTCCGTAATTCCTCCAGATTAAGATTCTTAAGGATCTCTAGAATGGCCTCCGCCCCCATACCTGCTTGAAAGATCTTGCCATATTTCCCCTTAAGCTCCCGATAACGGCTCTCAGTAAGAAGAGCCCGTGGGCGAAGCTCCTCAGCCTCTTCTATCTTAGCGTTGAGCTCTTGTTCACGCCCTGCTTTTTCTCTGACCAGATTAAGCCGCAGCAGGTTTATCTCCTCCATCGCTGCTGCCTGCTTACGCTTCATCTCCTCATCAAGGTGGCTATTCTCCGCTTCCTCAGCCGATTGGCATTGCTTTAGCTCCTCCTCCAGCCTCGCCTCGATCTCTCTGATTTTATCCTCTACTTCCTCCTCTCGCCGGGAAGACTCGTCCCAAGTATCTTGTTGCATCTGTTTAATAAATTTCCCACGTGTTACCTCATTTACAGAGGTGATGATATACTGGGCAAAGTAGAGGACCCGGTCTAAGCTGCGGGGGGAGAGATCGAGAATCAGTCCCACCCTACTTGGTGTCCCCCGAGCAAACCAGATATGGCTCACTGGAGCGGCAAGCACAATGTGTCCCATCCGTTCACGGCGCACCTTAGAGTACGTTACCTCAACCCCACATTTATCACAGATAACCCCTTTATACCTCACCTTTTTATACTTGCCGCAATAACATTCAAAGTCCTTTGTAGGGCCGAAGATCCGCTCACAGAAAATCCCGTCCTTTTCCGGCCTCAGGGTGCGATAGTTGATGGTCTCTGGCTTGGTAACCTCCCCCCAAGACCAGCTCCTGATCTGCTCCGGTGAGGCGAGAGATATACGGACGGCATCGAAATCACCGATCTCAAACATCTTCTTTTTCCCTCTCCTCTAATTCAATATATTCCATCCCTAGTGAAGGGATGACTTCCTTCTTAGCCAAAATCACCTTTTCCTTCTCTTCATGGAGCACCTCAATAGACAGTCCTAAACTCTGCAATTCCTTGACCAGAACCTTGAATGATTCTGGCACGCCTGGTTGAAGCAGGTCCTCGCCCTTAACGATAGCCTCATAGGACTTAGCTCGACCGGCTACTTCGTCTGATTTAACAGTAAGCAGTTCCTGAAGCACATGGGCCGCACCATAGGCTTCTAATGCCCATACCTCCATCTCCCCAAAGCGTTGCCCTCCGAACTGTGCCTTTCCCCCCAGAGGCTGCTGGGTGATCAGGGAATAGGGGCCTGTGGAGCGGGCATGGATCTTATCCTCTACTAGGTGGATTAGCTTCATCATATAGAGGTAGCCCACAGTCACCGGCTGATCGAAGGGTTCCCCGGTGCGCCCATCATAAAGGATGGTCTTACCGGAGGTAGGCGGGGCCAAACCCCTTTCCCGACAGGTCTTTTCCACCAATTGCCCCAGCTCTTCCTCATTGAGCTTCCGACTGGCGATGCCTAAGTCTTCCAGCCATAGTCTAAGGCAAGCCCTCTTGACATCGCCTTGCTCAGCCTCAAGCATCTGCTTCCCATCATGGCCACGCTCACTGAGCCATGCCTCGGCCAAAGCATCCTCGATGGCCTTGCCATCGGCGCCATCAAATACCGGCGAAAGCACTCTGACACCTAATATATGAGACGCCCAGCCCAAATGGGTCTCCATAACCTGCCCGATATTCATGCGGGAGGGAACACCTATGGGATTGAGAATGAGTTCTAACGGCCTGCCATCAGGCAAGTAGGGCATATCCTCTACAGGCAAAATGCGAGCAACTACGCCCTTGTTGCCATGCCGACCGGCCATTTTATCCCCGACGGAGATCTTCCGCTTCTGGGCAACCCAAACCCTCACTAGCTCCTTCACGCCAGCGGGCAATTCACTACGGGTATCGCGGGAGATTTCCTTGACCGCGATCACCTTCCCTTGCTCGCCATGTGGTACTCGAAGGGAGGTGTCCTTTACCTCTCGGGCTTTCTCCCCAAAGATAGCACGCAATAGCTTCTGCTCCGCTGTCAGCTCGGTCTCCCCTTTGGGGGTGATTTTACCCACTAGGATATCCCCGGCGCTAACCTCGGCGCCAATACGGATAATCCCGCGCTCATCGAGGTCTCGCAAGCTCTCTTCACCCACGTTAGGTATATCACGGGTGATCTCCTCATCCCCCAGCTTGGTATGTTGCGCCCCCACTTCGTGCTTCTCGATATGAATAGAGGTAAATTTATCCTCCTTCACCAAGCTCTCGCTAATGATAACCGCATCCTCGAAGTTATAGCCCTCCCAGCTCATAAAGGCACAGAGGATATTTCGCCCTAAAGCTAGCTCCCCACGATCAGTGGCTGAACCATCTGCCAGAACCTGCCCCGAGACCACTAGATCGCCCTTGCTCACCAAGGGGCGCAGGTTAATGCAAGTCCCTTGGTTGGTGCGGAAGAACTTCATCAAGGGATATCCTCTTTCCTCCCCATCCCTCTCCTGAACCACAATCCTTGACCCGGTTACTGAGGTTACCACCCCTTCCTTTTGGGCGAAGATCACCTGCCCACTATACCGGGCCACCTCCTTTTCCATCCCCGTTGCCACTAGGGGGGCTTCGGGATAAAGCAAGGGAACTGCCTGGCGCTGCATGTTAGCGCCCATAAGGGCACGATTGGCATCATCGTGCTCGAGGAAAGGAATCAAGGAAGTGGCAACACTAACTATCTGCTTGGGGGATACATCCACAAGGTCGACCTCGTTTGACGCCTCTTTAAAATACCTGTTCCCCCGTCTCACCTCGACTTTTTTCTCAATGAATTGATCCCGGTGGTCAAGCCGGACACTGGCCTGAGCGATGGTATAGTTTTCCTGTTCATCCGCAGGGAGGGAAACAATTTCATGGGAAACAAAGGGCATGACCTTAATAGATCTCGGGGGCAAGCAATAGAGTTTAGGAGCAATTTCCGGGGTGACTACAGATCCCGCCTCTAGAAGCTGGTTGCCCTCCTCATCAAATACTGTTCCCCAGACCGTTCTATCCAGCAAATCCTCTGAGTTACTCTCCACTTCCCTTATAACCGTTCGGTAGGGCGTCCTAATAAAACCATACTCATCGATCGAGCCGTAAGTAGCTAGAGCGCCGATAAGCCCGATATTGGGGCCCTCAGGCGTCTCGATGGGGCAAATCCGGCCATAGTGGGAGTGATGGACATCGCGCACATCGAAGCCCGCCCGCTCACGAGACAAACCCCCCGGACCAAGTGCTGAGAGGCGACGCTTATGGGTTAATTCGGCTAAGGGATTGGTTTGATCCATAAATTGGGATAGCTGGGAGCCGCCAAAGAACTCCCTTATTGCGGCAACAATCGGTCGATTGTTGACCAAGGAGCTAGGGGCAGCGACTTCAGGGTTGATGATGGTCATGCGCTCCCTTACCGCCCTCTCCAACCTCAAAAGGCCGAGGCGGAACTGATTCTGGATTAGCTTCCCCACAGTGCGCACGCGGCGATTGCCCAAATGATCAATATCATCCGGGGCATCAAGTCCATTATTGACCATAATGATGTGCCTCACTATCTCCACTAAGTCCTCCCTGGTAAGGGTGCGCTGACTCAAGGGGAGATCAAGACCCAGCCGTTTATTAAGCTTATAACGACCGACCTTGCCCAAGTTGTAGCGTCGCGGATTGAAGAAAAGGTTGTTTATTAGCATTCGGGCATTATCGATGTTAAGTGGATCGCCGGGGCGCAAGCGCTTATAGACATCGATCAAAGCCTCACTCTCGCTCCTAACCAGGGGCTCGCGTTCCATCGTTGTCTTGATGAAGGGATGCTCCAGGGAGGTATCTACATCATCCTGAAAAAGCTGCTGTAGCTGCTCATCGCTGCCATAGCCGATGGCACGCAGCAAGGTTGTAATCGGAATTTTACGTTTGCCATTAATCTTAACGGAGAGCATATTCTTGCTGCTGGTCTCAAATTCAAGCCATGCCCCTCGATCGGGGATCAATTTGGCAAAGCATAGCTGCCGACCACTGGCGACATCCTCCTCCATGGTAAAGTAAACGCCCGGGGAGCGAATCAATTGGCTTACTACCACCCGTTCCGCACCATTGATAATGAAGGTGCCATTGGAGGTCATTAGCGGAAAATCGCCCAAGAATAGCTCTTGCTCCTTCCACTCTCGTGTCTCTTTGATCCACAGCCAAGCTCTCACATATAGCAGCGAGGCATAGGTCATATCCCTTTCGCGGCACTCCTGCCCTGAATACTTTGGACGGCGAAACTCATACCGCGGTTGGCCAAGACCGCCATCATATTGCTCCCACTCATTCCGTTCACAGTCAGGACTACAGGTAACCTTCCTGCCCCTCCACGCATCACAGCGGTAAATCTCCTGGTAATTTATTGACCGACCACACTTATCACAGGTTTCCCGTTCTAAAACAGTCCCTTGAGGGTCGAGGAAGGTAAGCTCGAGCCGCGTGCCGGTGATGTCCTGGATGGGCGAGAGTTCCACCAGTAGCTCTCGCAATCCCTCCTGCTGAAAGGAGTGAAAGGAATCGAGCTGGTTCTTGATGAGGTTGGGGACTTCTACGACCTGAGGAATCTTGGCATACGACACACGGTCATTGAGAAAAGCCTGTTTTCTACTAAACGACGGTACAAAAACCATACTTCACACTCCTGAAAAGACAATAGTAACCCTATAACACTGGACGCTCTTAACCAAAGG
>SDBU01006759.1_pt1 | contig 13409 bp, 12 predicted proteins | sample 2277071 | NCBI WGS metagenome assembly SDBU01 (sample SAMN10397929, study PRJNA504765) | marine sediment metagenome | isolation source: marine sediment core GS08_GC12, 126 cmbsf | place: Arctic Ocean: Gakkel Ridge, Loki's castle | collected 2008 | reverse complement strand
CTCCCTTCATGACCGCCTGGAACATCCCTCCGAAACTGCGGGCGATCTCCGGTGCACTTTCCTTCAACTTCTGCTGATCCGTTTCCCACTGATCGAAAAATGCAGCAACCTCACTGGCCATGATTCTTTCCTTTCTATCGATTCATCGCGATACTACGATCTAACCAAGCAAAAAAAGAGGTCTTGTCAACGCCGCACTCCAGGACCGTAGCGTTTCGCAACGCACTGCATGATGCTCGCCAGCCCATTATCTTCGATGCGATAATAGGTCCGACGACCGTCCCGGCGGCTGCTGAGCAAGCCGCGGTCCTTCATCATCCGCAGGTGTTCCGAGGCCATATGACTGTGGATCTCGCACGCATCCGCAAGATCGCCCACGGTGTATTCGTCACCGAGTAGCATGTCGACCATCCTCAGCCGATGCGGGTGGGCGAGCGTTTTGAGGCACTCCGCGGCGTAGCCAAGAGCCTCCAGGTCAATCAGCTTGCGTTTCTTCTTCGCCATCAGTATCAAATATATCGTAATATCTCGATATGTCAACTCGTTCTATCCAGTTTTCCTGCAAATTCTGACGGGCCCTTTTGCCACTTTGCGATCTCGTGCCAGACTTGATGAGTCTCGCTGGGGATGAACCGAGAACGATTCCGGCCATTGCCGCGACCCGCACAAACCACCACGAAGGTCCACCCAGCTGCACGTGGGTGGCAGCCCGGGCGGCTCACCGGCGCTCGCCTCGGCGAGCACGGGTTTCGCTCGACTACCTGCCGAAAACCACTGCCTCACAAGCTCCATGGCCGGACGTCCGCCGCTTGCCATCGCGGTTGGCGGCCTCCCCGGCAGCATCCTGTACCCGTGTCTCCTCGTCGATGCCACGAGACAAAGAGCGCATCTCCTGCAATGCGCCCCGCCGTCGGCTGCGTGTTTTTGCGGATTCACTCAAACTCCTCGCAGTGCCAGACGCCACCTTCGGCCTTTGGAAACGTGCAGAGCTCACGTTTCTCGCAAGTTGCACACAGACCCTTGAACTTCGATGAGCGCTCAGGCACGTATGTGGCTTGAGTGTGGACGGTTGTGGATTGCGCCATCACTTCGGCGGTCGCACCGGAACGGTGCTCTTGCTGGCCGTCGAACTCCTCGCAGAACAACACTGGCGGCGTGTCCCGGCGCAGGAACGTGCACGTGCCAACATGAACGCAAGTCATACAGAGGCCGCTGCTCTCCGCGCGCCGCTCGACAGGTGCGCACGCGTCACGATTGCAGGACGCCTGTTCCTCGGAGGCGCTCGTGGAACGATCCGCCTCGGATCGCCCGGCTTGTTCCGGTCTCAGAGATTGGGAGCGTTTCATGGTGCGTTATCTCGTTTCGACACGTGGTCGCTGTGATTGATCGATTCTTGTGCTGCGTAGAGCGTCGATCGCTCCTACGCGAACTCCTCGCAGTGCCAGACTCCGTCGGCTGTCTTCGGAAAGGTGCAGCTTTCCTGGTTCTCGCAGGTTGCGCACAATCTTTTGAACTTGGATTGCTTCTGTCTAACCTCGACCCTGTGCGCCTGCGCTACTACGCTCACTCGTCCTTCGCCTCCCCAAGTAAACCGGCCGGCGGAAGCCGCGTCCGCAGCCAAGTTGGCAGCGAGCCCGTCGAACTCCTCGCAGAACAGCGTCGGACGGTCTCCGTAGTGTGGGTACGTACATGTTGCACGGCCTTCGCACGTTGAGCACAGGCCGCGGTATCCATTCTTTGACATTTCATAGACTCCTATTCTCAGCCTTTCGAGGCCACGGGGACTTCTCGGTGCGATTCGTGTCGCGTCGTTGGCCCGCATCCGTCGTTGAGGATCTCCTCAACCTGGACCTTGTCCAAATCCGTAATGAACGGAATGCCGCTGATGTCAGCGGCCTCATGAGTCAGACTAGCCAGATCATCACGTGAGATGTACTTGAGCGAGAACTTCCGACTGCCACACATGAGCTGGCGGAGGCCCTGCCCAAGACGCTCATAGTACGTGTAGAGGCCAAGCGCGCCCGTCGGCACTCTCTCGAACTCCTCGTCCCCCAGTTCCTTGCGGAGCGAGCTGGCGGTTACGAAGATTTCGTCCTTCGTGTTTCCGAAACGTTCGATGTAGACGGGAACCTGACCGTCGTTGATCGTCCGCCCGATCGTTTTCCCAACCATCGCTGCTGCGATCGGCGAACGAGCCATGCCGATGAGCTTCACGAACGGAGCCCCAAGGGCGAGTCCCTTGAAAATCTGGTCTTCGAACGTGAACCCTCCGGCCAGGGCCAGCGCGGGGACTTGGAGTCCTCTCTCGGTCAAGCGCTTCGCGTACTGGTAGAGCAGCGAGTGCAGCTCGACGGGAGGCACTCCCCACTCGTTCATCATCCGCCACGGACTCATGCCCGTTCCACCGCCCGCCGCGTCGACTGTGAGCAGGTCGAGCTTGTACTTGGAGGCGAAGAGGATCGCTCGCGCCAGGTCGGCTGGCCTGTATGCCCCGGTCTTGAGAAAGATGTACTTTGCGCCAGCCTTGCGCACTTCGTCGACACGCTTGGCAAAGGACTCTTCGCTGACCATGCCGATGCGCGAATGGCGTTCGAACTCCTTGAATGCACCGCGCTCGAATGCCTTGATGACGTGCGAGTCAGTGGGATTCGGCAGCACGACGTAACCCCGCTCGTACAGCATCTGCGCCTTTTTGAGGTTCGTGATCTTGACTTCACCCCCGATGTCCTTGGCACCCTGTCCCCACTTGAGCTCGACGACCTCAACGCCAAGCTGTTCGAGGGCGTACTCTTGAACGCCAAGGCGGGTGTCTTCGATGTTGGCCTGGACGACGATGGCTCCATAGCCATCTCGCTGGTGATCCTTGTATAGCTTGACGCGGCGTTTCAGATCGACGGTGTCGACCACGCGGCCGTCTTTGATGACGGACTGAGGATCCATACCGACGACGTTCTCGCCGATGGTCAATCCCGTTCCGGCTAGGGCGGACCCGATGGCCAGTCCTTCCCAGTTGTTCGTCGCAACGTTCGTCGAGCCGATGCCGGGAATGATCCACGGGTACCGAAACTTGAGCCCCTTGTCGTGGCCGAAGGCGACCTCAAGATCGACGGCCGGGAAGATCGCTTTGTCGCTATCGGCTTCAATGCCATGCGCCCCTACGGCGGTGCCCATGATGTTGAAGTGCGAATAGTCGACCGGATAAGTTTTCTCTGAAGCTGTCGTGATTACGCCAAACGGCTGCGGGTAGATGACCTCGTGCCCACGGTACGCGGACTTTCCGATCTCGCACATTCCAACGCACCCGTCCACGCAGGTAACGCACATGCCCGACCCCGGCGTGATGGACCCCTCCGTTCTGTTCTTGGTCAGGGTTGCCGCCGAGGCGTTTATTCGTGAGAGTGTCGTTGACATTAACTCTGTTCCTCCATCTGTCAGTGTGTTGTCGTCTCACAGGCAACACACGGGCTCAAATAGCACATCATGTCGTCGAACGGGTTCTTCTCGATACAAGGGGGGCTCAGGTTGGCGCAGCCGCCGCAGACGGCCTTATCCGGCTCCGTGTAAGTACAGCGAAGCTGGCAGGCCGGGCAAACATACATGCAGCCACCACAGAGCCGACAGGCCTCGGAGCGGACGTCAAATGGCGTTCCGATGCTGCGCGTCTGGCCCCGCCCACGAAACCCGATGGCCTTGGCCATCATCTGTTCCTCGCACATACGCACGCAAAGACCGCAGAGAATGCAGTCATCGTGCTCCTGCCGGAACCGCTGCTGGCGCACGTTGTGAAAGGCGGCCAGATCCTGAATGGTCTTCGATTGTGGACACGAGGCGATAAGCAACTCCAAGACCATCTTGCGAGCGCGGACGACACGCGCCGAGGCGGTGCGTACCGTCAAACCTTCTTGGGCCGGATAGGTGCACGAGCTGACCATCTTCGCTCTCGGCCCCTCTCCGATTTCCACCACGCACAACCGGCAAGCGCCATACGGCGATAGCCCTTCCATGTGGCACAGCGTCGGGATCGGAAGACCCAGGAATTGCGCAGCTTCGAGGACGGTCGTACCCTCATCGACTGTGGCTTCCAGGCCGTTAATCGTAAGCGTTATCATCAGCGTCCAATCCTCACATCACACCATCAAGCCACATCGATGGCTTCGAACTCGCAGACCGTTACGCAGGCCCCACATCGGATGCACTTGCCGGTATCGATTGTGTGACGCTCCTTCTTGACTCCGGAGATCGCATCCTCCGGACATGACTTCGTGCACAGCATGCAGCCCGAACATTCTTCATTGATCGAATAGGTGACAAGCGCCTTGCACACGCCGGCGGGGCAGCGTTGTTTGACGATGTGCTCGACGTACTCGTCCCGGAAATAGCGAAGCGTGGATAGGACCGGATTGGATGCGGTTTGCCCGAGTCCGCACATGGTCGTGTCCTGGACGGCCGTGGCCAGCTCCTCCAGAAGATCTAGCTGGTCGAGTGCTCCCCGCCCCTCGCAGACATCCTCCAGAATCTCATGCATACGCTGGATGCCCTTGCGGCACGTAAAGCATTTGCCGCACGACTCGTCCTGGAGGAAACCCATGAAGTACTTCGACACGTCGACCATGCAGGTGTTCTCGTCCGCGACGATCATGCCTCCCGAGCCCATGATCGATCCGGCTTCCCTCAAACTGTCGTAGTCGATGGGTAAGTCAAACATCTTGACCGGGATGCACCCGCCGGACGGTCCGCCGGTCTGCACCGCCTTGATCTTGGCCCTGCCGACCGGCCCTCCGCCGATCTTCATGACGACATCGTTGATGGTGATGCCCATCGGGACCTCGACGAGCCCCGTGTTCTTTATTTTGCCCACCAGGCTGAAGATCTTGGTGCCGGTGTTGCCCTTGGTGCCGACCTTAGAGAAGGTCTCGGCACCCTCGGCGATGATGACGGGGATGTTGGCCCAGGTCTCGACGTTGTTGATCGCGGTAGGCTTGCCCTCAATACCCTTTTGCACGGGGAAGGGAGGCCGTTGCCGAGGCTCACCCATCTTTCCTTCGATGGATCGGATCAGCGCGGTTTCCTCGCCGCAGACAAAGGCACCGGCGCCTCTTACGATCCTGATGTCGAAGGTAAAGCCCGTGTCAAGGATGTTCTTTCCGAGCAGACCGAGGTCGCGGCACTGGCGTAAGGCGATGACCAGATGCTTGATCGCAAGCGGATACTCGGCGCGGACATAGATAATGCCTTCATTGGCGCCGGTTGCGTAGCCTCCGATTAACATGCCCTCAATGATGCTGTGGGGATTGCCCTCCAGAACACTACGATCCATGTACGCGCCGGGATCGCCCTCGTCCGCGTTGCATACCAGGAACTTCCCCTGGCCGTTGCGCTGGGCGGCCAGAAGCTCCCACTTCAGACCGGCGGGGAAACCAGCACCGCCACGTCCGCGTAGCCCAGAGGCCTTAACCTGCTCTGTCACCCAGCGAGGCTCCCCTCGGGTCAGGGCACTGACGAGAGCCGTGTACCCGCCACATCCGATGTAGTTATAGATGCGTATAGGATCGACTTTCTCATTGCGACCCAGGATCGTTCGCACTTGCGTTTTGAAAAACGGAACGTCGCTTTGCCTCTTGATGCGCCCACCGGTTGTGGGGTCGACGTAGAGCAAGTCATCCAGTGTTCTTTGCTCCGCCACAGCCTGGACGATTCGAGCCATCTTCTGCGGGTTGACTTTCGGATAGAAAGTCCCGTCGGGCTCCACCAGCACCGATGGTTCCGCCTCGCAGAATCCGTGGCAGCCGGTGACGCGAAGGCGTACGCTGTTCTTGTCCGCAAGCCCCCTGGCAAGCAGCTCGCGCTTGGCGACGCGGATCAGATCGTTTGCGCCGCTTGCCTGCCCGCAGGTGCCCGCGGGAATGACGATGGTGGGGACGGCTAGATCCCGCCCAGATGACAGGCGTCCCTGCAAATCCTGGAAATCTTCGATGGTACTTAGCTTGTGCATGTGACCAACTCGTATCACGTTGTTCGACCTCGAACCGATGAGCCGGCTCGAGACGAATGTTCAGAAACCGCCTCCGTTCAGATCCAACATGTGCCCCTTGCATCCACGCCGCGAGCAAAGCTGCACGATGCCTCCGCCGCGAACGATCATGGAGATCATCGGTGCACCGCAATCCGGGCAATCTGAGGCGCCCTCTAGCTCGGCGTGGCAATGCGGGCAGAAGACGTGCACGATGGTGTCCGCTGGAATCTCGTACTCGCAATCGAGGCTTTGGCTACCGTACAACGAGGACAGGCGCAGCCAGCCGTGTTTCCGTTCGAACGATGCCGTCACGCGAATCGAGGGCGCGTCGTCAACCGGGTGTTCCGGGTCCATCAGGCTGTGGTTGCATCGTGAACAGGCCACCGAAACCGGGAAAACACGCCGATCCGCCTTGACATTCACCTTGTCCAGCCCGGCCCGAGTCTTCTTGATGATCTTCTTGACGCCTGCGGAGTTGACATTCGAGAAGTAGTGGCCGTCCACGACCACGATCGGCCCGAGCGCGCAGGCGCCCAAGCAGTTCACGGTTTCCAGCGTGAACTCCTTGTCCGGCGTTGTTTCACCAGCACCGGTTCCCAGTTGTCGCTCGAACTCCTCTGCGATGATCGGTGCCCCTCGGACATGGCAGGCGGTCCCGGTGCATACCGAGCAAAGATGCTTACCGCGAGGCTTCAGGCTGAAGGACTTGTAGAAGGTCGCGACGCCGTAGATGTCGGTCAGGGACCGATCAGTCTCCTCGGCAAGAACCGTGAGTGCCTCGGCCGGCAGGTGGTTGTACCTCGCCTGGATGTCCTCAAGGATGGGTATCAGCCCGCTCCGGTTTCCGTTGTGCCGCTCAAGAATGCTTAGGACTTCGCCTCGAACCATTTGCGTGGTCTCCGCCGGGACAACTCGCTCTGTTCGCACCGCACGAACCGCGTCTCGTTCGACGCGGTCGGTCGTACGACGAGAGACTACTAAGACATGCAACGTGCCGGAGTCGGAAGGGAGGCCGGAGCATCATTTAGGGACCTTGGGGAAAGGCCGGGAAAGGACGTTAAGTCCTTATTTCACGGTATGTTCGGCGTGCCCGTACGAGTACTGAGCGGCGACTTGGCGGTACAACCCGAGCAACCAAAAGGCGGCCAGAGAATGGGGAAGTTTGAACCAGTGGGGTGAATCGTACCAGCGCTCGATGAGTCATCCCGGCTTGGATTCGGAGGCCTTGAGCCTCTCGCGGAGCGTCTTCCGGTCGATGCCGAGTATCTTGGCTGCTTGCACCTTGTTGCCGTTTGTGCTGGCCAGAACGTTGCGAATGTGCTCCGCTTCCACCTCTGCCAGCGTTCGATCGAGCCCCGCCCCCCGGGCTGCCGAGAAACGCATCATCGGAGGCAGGTCCGGGACTTCGATGACATCTCCTTCGCTCATCACCGTCACCCGCTGAATGAGATTCTGAAGCTCACGCACGTTCCCGGGCCAGTGGTAGCTCCTCAGAACATGCACGACCTCATCCGAAAGGCTGGGCGGCGTCTTGCCCAGTTCTTCCGCGAACTCCTTCGCGAAGTGTGCTGCCAAGAGCAGGACATCGTCCTCGCGCTCACGCAACGGTGGCATGCCAATCGTGATGACGTTCAAGCGAAAGAACAGGTCTTCCCGGAATAGTTCGTTCTTGACGAGGGCTTCTAGGTTCTTGTTGGTTGCGGCCAGGATTCTGATGTCCACATGTCGGGGGCGGGCAGACCCGACCATTTGGATCTCTCCATCTTGGAGTACCCGGAGAAGCTGGGCCTGCATGTGCACGCTCGTGTTGCCGATCTCATCGAGGAAGATGGTTCCGCCGTCGGCCACCTGAAAGAAGCCGGCACGGGATTGGTTGGCGCCGGTGAATGCGCCCTTCACGTACCCGAATAGCTCGCTCTCCAGCAGGTTCTCGGGGATTCCGCCACAGTTGACCGGGACAAATGCGGCCGCTGCCCACGGACCGCTGTAGTGGATCGCGCGGGCGACCAGTTCCTTCCCCGTGCCGCTCTCCCCCGAAATCAAGACCGTTGCTTTGGAGGATGCGGCTTTTCCGATTGCGCGGTACACGTTGCGCATCGCCTTGGATTCGCCGATCAAGCCGCAGAACGGCGACAGCGGTCTGTTCAACGCACCGTTTGCGCCGCGGCGGGCTCTCTGCACATCTAGGACGCGGTCAACGGTTGAGAGCAGTTCCTCGTCGGTGAAGGGCTTGGTGAGATACTCTTGAGATCCGGTCTTCATGGCCGTTACCGCCCCCTCAACCGTTGGGTAGCCGGTAATCATCATGACTTGGGTGTCTTTGAGGTTCTCCCGGACATGCCGGACCAGGTCCATCCCGCTGACCTTGGGCATCTTCAGGTCAGTGATAACCAGATCGATCTGCACGCTATCAAGGATACGAATAGCATCAGCGACACTCGGAGCAGCGAAGACCTCATACCGGTTCGCTCTCAGGTTCCGCTCGATCAATTCCAGCGTATCGGGAGCGTCATCGACAACCAGGATGCGTTCCCTCTCAGTCGCGGACCCCATGATGGTCAACCTCCTGACTTTCTTCCGGCGCGGCGGTCGGAAGATGGATCTCGAAACGAGTACCGTGGCCTGGCTGGCTGGCAACGTTGATCGTACCACCGTGCGCGGTGACGATTCCATGCACTACCGCCAAGCCCAGCCCAGTACCCTCGTTCACATCTTTCGTCGTGAAGAAGGGCAGAAAGATCTTCTCGACGGTTGTCTCATCCATGCCGCTGCCGGTGTCTTGCACGACAAGCGACACGGAGGAGTCGCCCGCTCGTGTACTCACCGTGAGTGTTCCTCCTTCGGGCATAGCCTGAATAGCATTGACGACCAGGTTGACCAGTACCTGTTTGAGCTGCGCTGAGTCGGCGGTAATCTCGGGCAGATTCGACGCCGGCTCACGGACCACTTCGATGCTGCTCTTCACGCATCTGCCTTCCAGGAAGAAGAAGGCCTCCTCGACCACTTCGTTCAGGCTCACCTGTGTCTTTCTCGCCGGCATCTGCCGGGCAAAGACCATCAGCTTCTTAATCACCTCTCGTGCGTACAGCGACGCGTTTTCGATCTTCCCGATGTCCCGTCCCGCTTGCTCGGGTAGGTCAGGGCATTTCTTGGCCAACTGAGCAAATCCCAGGATACTCCCCAAGGGCTCGTTCAACTCGTGCGCCACGCCTGCAGCCAACTCTCCGATTGTAGCCAGACGGTCCGCGTGAATGAGCTGCTGTTCGAGCTTCGTCTTCTCCTCTGTGGATTCCGCGCGCTCCACGATCAGTGCCACCTCTCTGGCCACGGCACGGATCAGCTTCTCTTCCTCTTTGAGAAACGCGCCGATCGCGAACTCAGGTCGCTCCTCGACGTAAGCGACTTCAACCACACCACGCTGCTGGCCACGGACGACAATGCCTGCTGACTGCATGTATCTGCTTTGTCGAAATCCAGGCGTAGAGTAGGCGCGCCCATCAAGCATTATCCTGGCCGTCGTCATTTCGGGATACTGCCAGGCGGGAGGAAGTAGCTTCACGATGCATTCCAGCATCTCGCCCAACGAACTGGCCGTCCGTTCGACGAGCTGCGCGATGCCGTACAAACAGGTCAACTCCTTGACACGTTCGCGTAACGCTGCCTCGGCACGCCGGTCTGCGACGGCCAGCCCGAGCGTTTGCGCGATTCCCTCGTAGAATTCGACTTCCTCGAGGGTCAATGAGTTTGCGTGTTCGCCTTTGATGTGCAGAAGCCCGACCGTCTTGTCATCTACGACGAATCGAATGATCGCAAGCGATCGGTAGTGCCCGCCCACGCACAAGGGTTCGGAGTCCGCCGGCTGTCCGTCGGCTTTGGCGGCTGCCATTGGCTCCCAGGAATCACCGGTCCAGAAGCTCCCGTTATCGGTGAAAAACGGCGATTCAGGGTCGAAGCGCCGGAGGGCAACAGCCTTGCACAATCGCTCGAGGTCCGTGCTTTCTTCTGAGGCCGGGATCACGCGGCCGGACTCGGTCCGCAACCAACGAGCGAGGTCGAACCGGACGGTCTTCTCCGGCTGGCGCGCCGCCTCCCAGCAGTAGTGCAGATCGCCGTCATTCAGTCGCACTTCAATTGCGTCACAGCCTGAGAAATCCAGGAGCAACTCGGACACCTCTCGCAGGAAGTCGGCTCGCGGCAGCCCGCGGTTGGCGCAATGCAAGACCGCCTGCGACAGCCGCACGCTGTCCTCGGCTCGTATCGGGCGCCGTCGTCCGGGCGGCTCTGAGTTTGGGCGGTTCACGTTCATCGCGAAGTTTGGCTGCACGCACCTTTCCGCCAGCATCATACGATGACGGGCTCGGCGGTTCCATCGTCGCTGGAACCGCACGCCCGAACCACCGCAAGGACGCGTATCGCTGATTGTGGCATGAACTGCTTGCCCACGCCTCGACTTTTCGGCCGAACTTGGCGCACCCAGGTCTTACTGCGTTGGACCGCTCGTGGACACCACCAGAGGAGCCAGCGGCGCAGCATCTGACAACAAACGCCAGGAATCGCCTCGGCCCAAGACCGTGGCCCTTGAACTTCTGAGAGACGTTGCCAGCTGAACGCGCACGCTCACGTGCCGTGCCGTGGGTGCTCACGCCACACCGCCACCGCAATGCCAAGCCAGACAGCGGTCTTCGACGTTTTCGGCGCTTTCGCCGGGATCCACATTCCGACCCAACTTGTTGGGGCCTGCTTTCTTGGCAATTGCGAGGTCTCCGCCAGCAGCTGAGGCGCAGGAACGGCTCAGCCCCGTGAACGAGGCGTCAACGATGTCCAGCCGGGCAGGCTGGCATTCGTCGCAGCGCCCGCTAAGGCTCGCGGGTAAGGCTCAGGCGATGCCCGATCCTCAATATAGCCACGCGCGACGCACATCGGCTGCGACGTGATCGGGACTAGCGGATTGAAGCTGGCGGAGATCCTAATGACCTCCTGCGTGTCGAAAGTGCAGTCCTTCGCAACCCGACCGCGAAACCCTACAAATACAGTGTTTTCCGCACGCTATCGAGGTTTCCGGACTGGGTGCGCACTGGCTGCACACCGGCATGGCAACGTATGCGCTGTCACCACCGCCAGGAGCGTGACGCAGATGGCGATCGCCAGCACCGACGTTGGCGTGATCCGCCCACCCAGGATGTCGATGCCTTCGCGTACCGTAGATGACTGGAGCAATCTCACATCGTCGCCCCAGACCATGGAGATCAGATTCTGTAGCACGACGTATGTTCCGAGCGACGCGATCAGCAGCGTCAGCGCCGAAGCCGACCGCCGTCGCATGGGGCGGTACAGCCCGACTTCCATCAGCCCGCCAAGGCAAACACCTCCAGCGACGCCCAGTAAGACAGCGACAACGAGGGGAAGGCCGAGTTGGACACTTCCCCAGTACGTCAGATAGGCCGCGCCCGTGTACACCACTGCGTGCGCGAAGTGGAAGAAACGGGTCGTGCTGAAGATCAGGCCGAAGCCCACAGCCATCAGCGCGAGCGTACTCGCCGAGACCAGTACGTTCAGGGTCAACTGCACGACACTGCTCCGTACATCACCCGAAGCCTATCAATCCACACATCTAACACCACTTTGCGAGCATCTACTGGCGCGTCAGGCCATCCCGCCGGCAGCTCCCATTCTCCTCTACCAAGACCTGCCTCTAAGCGTGCCCGACACGCTTACCGCAATGCCGTTCCTCCGACCTAACTACAACCACTCGCTCCACCAGGTTTCATGTCATCGGGCCGTTTTCTGACCCATTACCCGAATCGTCCGCGCCTTCTGTTGTCATCGAGCTCACTGCCTCGCTTTGTCCTTCCGGGCTCGCCCGAGCCATTTCCGCCTCAATTGCCTCAGCCGTCTATACTCCATACTGTTCGCCGACGGAGTCGGAAAACACGACATCCAGAAACCTCACGTATCGCCTTGCCTCATAGCCGATCCAGAACCGCAATACTGGGCTGCTCATTCGTGCGACGCTGGCAGCGCCATTCTCATCATCCGCGTCCTCGGCAGCCGCTACTGCCCCGCCAACGCCTAAGGGCGGCTCAACGTAGGACATCACGGCCTGTTTCTCGAACACGGCATAGTCTTGCGATAGAATGCCGTCTCGCAGTGCTGGGAGAACATGTTTGCTTATGCGATCTGGCGCGTTTTGGATAGTCGCCTCAAGCACCTTCGTCTTGACGAATCGTGTTTCGATTTTCGCGACCTTGCAGGGCCCTATGAACTTCTTATAGAAAGCACGGTGGGAGGCCGTCGTGGTCTCTTCCCATTCGGCGTCGTTCAGCAGGAACACCCGCCGCCGCTGTGAATTCCCGCCACCTCCTTTCAGAAACTCAATATAGTGTGATGGGAACAAAGGCACGCGCGATGGCGCGATTCCCGCATCCTCCACAGCCTGCGCATCGAAATAACCAGCGCCCAGTTCCTTCGCAATCCACTCTGGAAGCGTATCGTGTGTGTAGCGGTCCTCGTCGAGCTCCTCAAACCATCGCTTGGGAGAGTAGATGCACGTGAAACAGACATTGCTGACGCCTTGTAAGAGCTCCGCCAGCACAGCGGAGTATTCAGCGTAGCACGGAACATGCATGACGATTTCGTCGCTTGCAAATGCCCGGTCGAGCTGTTGATGAATGACCTTGGCGATCAGTATCTTTACATCGTGGTTGAGCCGACGTCTGAACCAGCCAAGTACACGCTCCAGATTACTGGCCTTTATCCAGAACAAGAAGGACGCCATAGTCTGTCCGTATCGTTCGCGGAGAGCTAAATCGCCGTGCGCAATTCCGCGCCACCGATCCGAGCCCCAAGCGCGAGCGCAGGGACCGGTCGCTCGCGCTCCCGGCTCGGAAAAATGGCGCGTAAACGCGCACGGTCATTTAGGTCCCGCAACTCTATCGCCGTTGCATGGCGCTCGTGGGAGTATCTACCGTCGAGCCATTTGCTGAGCAAGAAAGTAAGCCCCCACGATAGCAGACCCGAAGCAAGGGAGACGAGGATGACGCCGCGCGTGAGCCCCTGGCCAGACACGACAGCCTGGAAGTATCCGACAATCATGGACACTCCCAGGCCGACAGCGATGGATGCGATCAACCCACCACGGAGCATCCACTTGTCGCGACGCTTGCCGTCGTCTTCTAGGTCCTGCAAGAACTTTCGCATCGCTTCCATGGTGGCACCCAATCGGTAGTAGTGGTCCGAGCATGGTTGTGTCGAGACATCATTGGTCGATCAGCCGGGGACCGGCCCCAGACATCCTGACCTAGTCCCAAAACAAGCGAACAACGATTGGTCTCTTCGCCGCGGTGCGGGGCGGGCGGTTCGAGCGCGGACTGTCCAGCCCGCCGTTTGTGACGGTTGC
>SDBU01006758.1_pt1 | contig 13410 bp, 12 predicted proteins | sample 2277071 | NCBI WGS metagenome assembly SDBU01 (sample SAMN10397929, study PRJNA504765) | marine sediment metagenome | isolation source: marine sediment core GS08_GC12, 126 cmbsf | place: Arctic Ocean: Gakkel Ridge, Loki's castle | collected 2008 | reverse complement strand
TCCGCATGAGTTCCAGGTTATCGCTGCCGGTTCAAGTAGGAACCCTGACTATTGGGGGAGGCAACCCCATAGCGGTTCAGACTATGTGGAAAGAGCCGCTTACAGCCATTGACAGCACTGTTATCAATAAGATCAGCTATCTTTCAGATATGGGGTGTGAGCTCCTGCGTTTTGCTGTGCCGGACCTGAATAGCGCGCAAGTGCTCGGTGAACTGGCCGGCCGGGTGAAGATGGTACTGGTAGCAGATATCCATTTCGATTACCGTATTGCACTCCGCTGTATGGATTTTCCGATTGCCAAGATCCGTATTAATCCGGGAAATATAGGTGCTGCCTGGAAGGCGGCGGAGGTAATAAAAAAGGCTGAAGCCAGGGGAATACCTTTAAGAATTGGTGTAAATGCCGGTTCCCTGCCCAGGGTCCTGTCAAAGGATAAGAATATTGCAGAAGCTATGGTTAAAGCTGCTGAGATGGAGCTGGAAATTCTGGAGAAATATGGTTTTAACAGGGTTGTTTTTTCTTTAAAATCCTCCGACATAGATAACACAGTGGCGGCAAATATTCTATTTTCAGAAAAGTATAACTATCCTCTCCATCTGGGAGTTACTGAGGCCGGTCCCCTGGTGCAGGGTGTGGTTAAGAATACCCTGGCCCTCAGTTCTCTGTTGAAAAAGAGGGTAGGGGATACCATTCGCATTTCTCTTTCCGATAGTATGGAGAATGAGATTATTGCGGCTAAAGCAATTCTACAGAATTTAGGCCTGCGTAAATTTGGGGTTGAAATTATTTCCTGTCCAACTTGTGGCAGAACTCTATTTGATGTTAAGGTATTTCTTGATGATGTCAAATATATAATACACAAGGTTCATAAGAATATAACAATTGCTGTTATGGGTTGTCCGGTAAATGGACCTGGTGAGGCCAAGCAGGCTGACCTGGGTATTACCGGGGCGGGTAATTCAGTCATTATATTTAGAAAGGGAAAGATTGTGCGCCGGGTGCGCTCTGAACAGGCGCTGAAGGCCTTTAAAGAGGAGGTGGATAAGATTTGAAAAAGAAAATGGTGTTCCGTGCTTGCACGCTTTTATTTGCTATAATCCTGCTAACCGGGGCTTTGGGAGCTCAGGAATCAGATAACGATCCTCCCTTCTGGGTGCTTCTTGAGAAAGGAAAGTATGAGTTTGAGAAGGGAGAGCTTGGCCAGGCGCTAATGCTTTTTCAGCAGGCCCGGGAAAAGACCGGAGGCAATTATCCACAGGCAGAGGCAGCAATAGGTGATATTTTCTTTGCCGGACAGGAGTACTCCCTTGCTGAAGAGTTCTACAAGAAGGCTTATGAACACAGGCAAGCCTTCCTTACTCAGCAGGAAAAATATGGTGTGATTTTAAAACTTGCCGTTCTTTATGAAAACAAGAGTGCATATAAGCAGATGGAAGATCAGCTTCTGGAAATAATCAAGGATGATCCATATTTTTCTGATAAAGCCTACAGCCGCTACCAGAGAGCTCTCAGTGATCTCTTTAAGAGAGATGGACTTGATCAAATGCTTCGTTATTACCGTATAGACATTCTATTTCCGCAGGAGGCTCATTCCAGGCTTAGTTATTTTTACTATCGAACCGGAAATAACAGTAAATCCATATTACATGGACTATATGCAATTAATGCGGTTTTTAGCAGGGCTATTGAGGAAATCAGGAAAATGGATCCTGAGTACCAATTCACATCTATCGGGAGCCTGCTGCTCCTTGCGGCGGAGAGAGATAATATTCTAAAGCTATTTCATGAGAGTGATCTTTTCAGGACCATGTATTACCTGGCAGGGGCCTCTTTTGATGGCGGCTTCAAGACCAGGGCGCGGCAAGTTTGGCGCCAGATCGCTGATACTCCCTTAGCCCTGGAGTACGCTGTTCTTTCGGCTAAACAGCTTAATTCACCATGGGTTGAGCCTTATATTGATGTGCGGACACCAAGAAAAATTAAGCGGTGATGATAATACGATAATAAAACACTATCAATAGAAGTAGACAGAATATATATTATCGGAAGTAGTATAAGCGTAAAAACTGTGGAGCTGAATAGCCCTACTTCGGCTCGGTTACCTTTCCAAGTAGCCAGATCATGAGCATTGAAGCAATAAATGCTGCAATAACATTTACTGAATTGAAGTCTGTCAGAAATTTTACAACATTGGCAAATACCTGGTCGATCAAACCACCCAGGAATGAACCTATAACACCGACAATCAAAGCACCCCAGAGCCTGCCTAACATGGGCTTTTTCAGAATAAGGGCAAAAAAGATTGCACAGGCAAAACCTATGACCACATAGGTAAGTCCGACATTGAAGTAATAAAAAAACATATCTAATCCTTATTGAGGCAATTTAAGGTCAATTTCAAAAAGATAGACTGCTATGCTGTAAACGTCAATTATCAGGTCGCGTTTACCATAGCTTAAGGCATACAGAACAATGGTTACATCTTCACCGACGGAAATAGCATTCCATATCTCACTCGAAATATCCGCATCACCCTCTTCAAAAACAGAGAAAGGTTTATATTGATCTACATCAAAACCCAATCGATTCTCAGCGATCCCTCTTCTCAGTTCAACTGAAAACGGAGTTGTTGGTGGAGCAGCCGCTCCGTCTGTATCTTCTGCCACTGGTTCAGACGATGACGGCTCTATACCTGCAAAATTAGCTTTAATATCAAAAACATCTCCATGGTTGGCTAAATCTACAGGTATCAATGGTTTGCTGATGTTGTTTGTCCGGTCACTATCACTGGCAATTCGTTTAAAGCCATTTGTGTTTAATTCACTCAGATTCAGCAGATTGCTGTCAATTGTTGCGTCGTTAAGGTAAATTTTGTAATAGAGCTCAAAACCTCTGAAATAATATGAGTCATAGTCACCCGTTGCCCTGAATATAAAATTTTTATCTACATTGGAAAAACCTACGAACTCGGGAGGCTTTAGGGTAATAATGGTGTCCAAACCGCAGGAGTTTGTAAAGAATATAATTAACCCAGTGATAATAAAAAAAGCGATCTTCTTATGAGACATTGAAAAGCTCTCTCGATTTCCTACCCCCTACCCTTCCCTTTAGTTTGCGCAGTGGCGGCAGGTTCATAACCATGGGTAACGTCATTGAGTTCATAGATCAAAACCGGCTTGTTTTTGCCCTTTACCCTGATATTATCCAATTCTCTGGCTATTATCCTGTCCTTGACCAGGCCGTAGGTATATTCGCTGATAATGATGTTGGTTAAATATTGCTTGTTTGTGCCCTCCAGACGGGCGCCGAGGTTAACGTTATCGCCCATCAGGGTATAATTCATCCGGCCCATGGAGCCCATATTACCTACGGTCATAATTCCGGAATTAATACCTATACCGATATTGATTTTTTTTTCCGGCGGCCAGTTATCATTCATCTTATGTAAGGTTTCCATCTGCTGCAAAGCACACTGGCAGGCTAATATGGCATGCTCCTCCTGCGGCAATGGCGCGCCCCAGAAGCACATAATCTCGTCTCCCACATACTTATCGAGTGTACCCTGGTGATCAAGGATAATATCAGTCATGGCAGTAAGATATTGATTCAGATGATTAACCAGTTCCTGAGGGGTCATGGCCTCTGAAAATGTGGTAAAACCGCGAATATCGGAAAAGAAAACTGTAAGATCTTTGTCCACTCCCCCTAATTCCGGCGGATTGGCCAGAATCTGATCAACGACCCTGGGACTCACGTATTTGCCGAACATATCACGTATGCGCGCCTTATCCTTCTCCTCAGTCATAATCCGGTAGACAATTACTGATAGAAAAGCGAGCAGAATGCCGAGCATCGGAGCGGAAAGGGTCATAATCGTATTGTAAATATCAAAAATCAGGGAGACGGAAAAGAAGAAGACAACCACCATAATCATCGATATAATCAATGACCAGATAGTGGAGAGCCTTGATACCATAAACGCAGTAAGCATGGTAATGGCCAGGAGTACCAGGATATTTGCCCATCGCGGCAGATAATAGAGAAAATTATTCATTAAAATTGTGTTCAGGGCATTGGAGTGGATTTCAACACCATACATTAAACCGTAGGGAGTCGTTTTTTCATCTTCGGCGATCCCCTTGGAAAAGGGACCGACCATGAGTATTTTATTTCCTACTGCCTTGGTACGGGGCCAATGCTCTGGGTCAGGGCCGGCCACCCTGGCAGCATAACCGTAGAAAGAGCGTACCGGGAAGGTCTGATGGCCTTGAGGAGAGGGGCTTGAACCAATACCCATAAAATTAATAAGCATCTGCCCTCTTTCATTAATCGGGATCTTGATCTCATTGATATCGGCGATTTTTCCATCCTTTCTTTCCAGTACATATGGTTCCCATTTTTGAGTTTTCAAATTGAACTTATGGGGATCGGGGATCAGAATATACTCTCCTAATACTACCTCGATATCGGAGAGTTTTTTATTGAAATAATCCAAAGCTAAAGAGAGAGTTATTGAGGGAAGAAAGTTATCTTTGTATTTCTTGACAACATGGTAATAGAGATCCGGTTTCTTATCATTATCAGTATCAACAGCTTTAAACGGGGCACTTTTTTCCATTTTTTTAGCCAGGTCGGCAAGAACTTTATCAGTAAGAGGAAAGGGAACGTCATGGAGGATGTTGTCCATATCCATCCAGGCCAGTCTGGTAAAGTTCAAATACTCCTCTTCAGTTAAATCATCAGTGGTCAGGTGATCGAGACGGAATTCTTCTATAAAGACTGCTGATTTTACTACGAGAGGCTGTTTACGGTAAACTTCATCATTATCTTCAACAAAATTGGGATGACCATAACCGCGAGTCGCCCTGGCATATGGCTTTAAAGGGGGAAACATTCCGTGAAATGTTTCAATTTTAGTCCAGTCGCCCTTAATATTGGTGATTTTGCCAAAATGCTGATACATAATCTCCTGACGACCGAAGTACTCCTCCTCCGTACCAGGCGGATTCTCGCTGCGTGTCAGTATGGTCTCAAGGTAAACACGGCCGCTCTGCTCTATGCTTTCTACCAGGAGCGCGTCATCCTCTGCCGTATTTGAGGGCTCCACAAAGAAGATATCCATAAACAAAGCACGTTCACGTTCTTCCTGGTTTTTTATGCGGCTGAAAGAATTGATTAGATTAGCTTCAGTATAACGCGGGAATGGCCACCTGCCGAATTTATCGAGACTCCTGTCGTCAATGCCAACTATCAGTATGTCGGGGGAGATATTGGGACTCCTCTTTTCCAGGGTTACTCCTTCCTGAACCCTGGTGCGCCGTCCTATGTTCTTTAATTTGAAGTTCAGATCCAGGACATTAAGCTCAATATTATCAATGAGAATGGTGCCTTCCATAAATAATGTTAACAGCAGAAATACAAGCAGACCGATAACCAACCCGAAATACCTGGTTGCAAAAATCTTTAAGTGTTTTTTTGCCATGTCCCGACCTCCAGTAATAAGAGTCTTATTTTCCTATTTTCCCATTTATAGTAAGTTCAATTATACGGTTTCTGGCAATCTTTGTCCAATTACTGGCTGAATAGCCATCTTCAAGACGGTTATAGCTGGAGAGTGCCAGATCATACTCTTCTTTTTGCTCGTAGAGCCTGCCCAGAGAAAAGAGAGCATGGGGTAAGAGGTAATTGTCGGAATGTTTCTCAGTTATCAACTTGTAATTAGCCAGAGCCTTATCCGACTCATTAAGTTCTTCATAGGCTACTGCTGCATTAAAAAGGCTTAGAGGGGCAAGGTATCCCTTAGCAAAGGAGTGCGCTAAATCCAGATATGCTTTGGCAGCGTCATCCCAGTTTTCTTTTTCAAAAAAGAGGTTGCCTTTAATAAAGAGTGCCCTTTCCGCGGCGTATTGATGGGGGTACTTCCTGATTATCAGGTTGAGGGCTTCCAGTAACTCTTCTTCTATCTCATTTTTTCTATTCTGATCCTCTTCAGTGTTCCATATCTGATACAAACCTTGAGCGTTTTCAGCCAAAAAGCTTGAGTTTTCTACAATGCGTTTGTTCCATTCAAACCAGATGAAATAACCGGTAATCAGTACAGCCATGCTGATTAACAGTGACCATAGGAGGACCCGGTTACGTAGTAAGAATTGTGAGAATTTTTCTATAAATATAGCTTTGGCAGTCATTTCCTTGGGGTTTAGCATGAGTTCTCCTTGTTATTTGCTGATTTCTAATTCTTTTATTAATCTTGATAGATATGTTCTTTGAATACCCAGAGCAGAAGCAGTCCTGGTCTGGTGCCACTGATTAGCTTCCAACGTTATGATTATATACTGTTTCTTAAACACATTTACTGCATTTTTCAAAGACTTCCCCTGATAATCATTTTCTTTTTTACCTTTACGGGTTAACGCCAGATCATAATGATGAATATATTGATCCTGTGAGATAACTACAGCCCTTTCGATTGCATTCTCCAGTTCACGCACATTTCCGGGCCAGGTATAGGATAATAGAACCTCCATAGCTTCATTAGTAAAGCCAAGGATCTGCTTTTTTATTTCACGATTCAATTTTTTAAGAAAAAAATCGGCCAGAAGCGGAATATCCTCTCTTCTTTCCCTTAAAGGGGGGATATAGATGGGCAAGACATTCAACCGGTAATAGAGGTCGGCTCTGAATTCCTTTAAGCGCACTTCATTCTCAATATCTTTATTGGTTGCCGCAATAATTCTAACATCAACGGTAGTGGATTCGCTTCCCCCTACTCTTTCAAAGGTTTTATACTGGATCACCCGTAAGAGTTTGGACTGCAGATTAAGAGGTAAATCCCCTATTTCATCAAGAAAGATAGTTCCGCCGTCTGCCAGCTCAAAACGGCCTCTGCGGTTCTGAATAGCTCCGGTAAAGGCTCCCTTTAAATGACCAAAGAGCTCGCTCTCTAATAAATTCTCAGGCAAAGCTGCGCAATTGACTCTGATAAAAGGGCCTCCCTTTCGGCGACTGCCCAGGTGTATCTGTTCGGCAAAGAGCTCTTTGCCGACACCGCTTTCTCCCAGTAACAGGACTGAGGAGTCTGCCCCCGCAGCTTTAAAGGCAATGCTGAGTTTGTCTTTTATTACCTTGCTCTCACCGATAAAGGTATGATAGCCCTTTTCTGCCTGCACCTGTTCCTGCAGCAGGTAGATTTCTTCCTGTGCCTGCTGGAAAGAACGGGCATTCTGAATAGCAATTCCCGCCTGGGTAGCAAAGATCTCAAGCCATTGCAGGTCCTCTTCATTGAATTTCTGTCTATTCTGTTTATTGATGATCTCAATAACGCCTATACATTTCTCTTTAACCTGCATAGGTACGGCTACTATGGAAGTGGTGGTAAAATTGATCTTCTTGCTGATATCCGCATAAAATCGATTGTCTGTGCTGACATCATTTACGATCAACGACCGGTTATTCTCATAAACCCAGCCTGCTATACCTTCACCCTTTTTCAGGGAAAATCTTTTTACATCAGCTCCTTTACTGCCCAGGGCAATCTCAAAATATAATTTATTATTTTCCGGGTTTACTAAGAGCAAAGATGATGCTTCACCTGCAGTAAGTTTGGTGGCAAACTCGATTATTTTTGTCAGCAGATCCCTGATGTCAGTATAGGCAGAATTAATAAGAGTATTTATCTCAATCAGGGTGTCAAATTTATTACGGTCAATCTCAAAATCGAGCATCTCAAGAACTAATAGCCCGCCTAATTCGTAGATTTATCTTTAATAAAATCCGCGAGTGTTGACTTTTCCTCTGTTGAATCATCGTGAATATATTTTACCATTTCTTCCTGTTGTATTTTCCTGTTGTATTCCCGTATAGAGAGGGCAAGTTTCTGTTTTGCCGGTTTTATATCGCTGACAATAACTTTAATAGCATCTCCTACTTTATATTTGGCTAATGCTTCTTCTAGAGTTTCAACATTTTGATCAAAGATATTGACCTTATTTATCAGCCCCTCAATATTTCCCTGTACTTTAGCAAAAATACCGAAATCAGTTATACCGGTAATTTCTCCGTCAATTACACTACCCCTGGGGAAGGCCCTGGCCAGGGCCTTCCATGGATTTTCCTCCAGTTGTTTGATACCAAGCTTTATTTTTCTGTTTTCCTTATCAACATCAATTATGCTTACTTCAATTTCCTGGCCTTCCTGGAATATTTCGGAGGGATGCTTTATCTTTTTAGTCCAGGACATATCGTCAAGGTGCAGAAGTCCGTCAATTCCCTCTTCCAGCTCCAGAAAAGCGCCGAAACTGGCGAAATTCTTGATTTTTCGGGTTAACCGCATGCCCACAGGATAGCGTTTATCTATATCATCCCAGGGGTTGGAATAAACCTGTTTGATGCCGAGAGAAAGCTTTCCCTGTTGAATGTCATAATTAAGGATTTTTACTTCCACCTGGTCGTCGACATGTAAAACCTCTTTAGGATGTCTTATTTTTTTGACCCATGACAATTCAGATATATGAGCTAATCCCTCGATTCCTTCTTCCAACTCGATAAAGGCGCCAAAATCCGCCAGTTTAGTAACATGACCCTTAATGACATCACCCACTTGATATTTTTCCTCGAAATGAGTCCAGGGATCCTCAGTGAAATGTTTCAAACTTAAGTTTATCTTGTTCTCTTCCGGATACAGGCGGATCAGTTTCAATTTCAGCTTATCATTTAAAGAAACGAGGTCTTTGGGGCTGGTTATATGACGCCAGCTCATATCATTGATATGCAGCAGGCCGTCAAAGCCGCCGAGATCAATGAAAGCGCCGAAGGAGGTAAAACTTTTCACAGTTCCTTCAATAACATCGTCGATGCGCGCTTTGGCAAAAAATTTTTCTTTTTTCTTTTTTATCTCATCTTCCAGCCATTCTTTACGGGTAATTACAATATTGACCTTCCCCTTATTATACAATCTATCTACATAGAAATGAGTATCCAGGTTTAGAAGTTCTTCTGAATCTTTGACCCGGCTGATATCGGCCTTAGATTGTGGCATAAAAGCTCTTAAGCCATTGCCCAGATCGACCTCATAACCTCCCTTGATTTTTTTATCTATCTTCCCGGCAACGGCTTCATGGTTATCAAAGGCCTGCCTCAGGTTTTTCCAGAAGATCTTTTCATCAGCCTTCTTTTTGGAAACAATTACCTCTCCGCGTTTGCTTTCTTTGCTGATGAGTATAACATATACGGTTTCACCGATTTCGGGAGGTTCTGTGAACTCGTCAATTGGAATCTTCCCTTCTGATTTTAAGCCGACATCTAAAAAAACATATTCAGAGTTAATTTCTACGATCTTGCCGGGTATCATCTGCCCTTCCGCTACAGATTGGAAGCTCTTTATATACTGCTCCTGCAACTCTTCTTCGTTTATATCGTCTTTTGGCAATTTCCTTACATCTCCGCTTATCACCTAAACTATTCTCCCGTTATTTTTGCTTTTTTCGGATTTCAGAGAGTACTTTCTCACAAACTTGATCAATGGTCAAGTACGAAGTATCTATATAGAATGCATCAACCGCCTTTTTCAAGCTGCCCACGGGCTTATTCTTATCTGAATGGTCTCTGCTCCGGATTGTTTTCTTAATCTTTTCCCTTGATAGACTGCTTATACCCTGTTCGAATCTTCGTTGTGTACGTATCTGAATATGGGCATCAAGAAATATCTTGACCTCTGCATCAGGAAAAACCACTGTACCGATATCACGACCTTCAACAACCACATCCCTGTGTAGAGCAATTCTTTTAAGATTGCGGTTAACAATATCCCTGACCTCCGGTATGGTTGAAAAAAAAGAGACCCGGTTATCTATTAAATCAGTGTGAATCACCTTCTCCACGGATTTTCCGTTTAAATAGAGGCAATTATCCTGTATGTTAAAATTACATTCATTAGCAACAGCAATAATATCCTCCTCCTTCGCCTGATTAATATGCGCTTTCAGTACTGCTTTGGTAACGGCTCTATAGAAATTTCCTGAGTTCAGATAATAAAAACCGATTTTTTGAGCGGTTGTGGCAGCAATAGTGCTTTTACCAACTCCTGCCGGACCATCTATTGCAACAACCACCGAACTTCTCCTTTACTAAAGCTTCTTAAACCACATTATCTCTTTTTGGGAAAGAAAGCGGTAAGCTCCCGGGGGAATACCCCTGATGGTTACGATCCCTATTCGCACCCTGTGTATTCTTTTAACGGTCAGGTGGAAATGGCTAAAAACATGGCGTATTTCCCGGTTCTTTCCCTCCTCCAGGGTAAAGAGTACATTATTTACACTTTTACGGGAATAATTTTTCAACTTGTACTTTACTCCCTCTACAGTTATGCCCTTGAGGTAACTTTCAAGTACTGCGTCCGGTATTTCAGTTTTACTCTCTACACTATAGACTTTTTCGATTCCTGAAGAGGGATGGCTGACCAATCTGCTGAATTCACCATCATTAGTGTAAAATATCAGCCCGCTGGATAAAAAATCCAGGCGGCCGACATGAAAAAGCCTGATATTTACCACATCTTTAAAAAGATCGGAAGTTAAGGGTCTGTCCTGGTCATCACTGTTTGAGCAGATATATCTGGTGGGTTTATGCACTGCCAGGTAAACCTTCTTTTTTACCTGATGCAGGATCTTACCATCCAGAGTTATCTGATCCTCTTCGGAGACTTTAGAACCCTGAGCTGTTACCCTTCTGCCATTTATACGAACGCGACCCTCGGCGATAAACTCCTCACATTTCCGTCTTGATCCCGCGCCTGATCTGGCCATGAAGAGCTGAAGGCGGATCCTATCCATTTAATTCAAACCTGTCCTGCTCACGGTCTTCCAGTCTTGGCAGGTCCGCTATACTACCCAATCGGAAATATTTTAGGAATTCTTTTGTAGTGCCGAATTGCATGGGTCTTCCGGGAGAATCTTTTTTACCCAACTCCCTAATCAAACCTTTACTCAGGAGCAGGCTGATCATACCATCTGCGGCTACCCCCCTGATACTCTCAATTTCCACCCTGGTAATAGGTTGGGAATAGGCTATAATGGCCATGGTTTCTAAGGCAGCTTTAGATAGCCTGCCTTGATGTTTTTTGCCGTATAGAGGTTTCAAATGCTCCCAGAGCGCCTGCTTGGGAGCGAAGGTATAATCATCGCCGATCCGGATGAGCTCTAATCCATGTATTTCCGAATCATACTCTTTACGGATAATCTCAATAGCCGCTAATACAATCTTACGGGTCAAGCCGGTTTTTCGGGTTAATTGAGGCAAACCAAGCGCCTGGTTTTCTAAATATAGTATGGATTCGATCAAGTTTGCCGCTTTATATTCTTCCGTGTATACCTCCATGGGTCTATACCTTTTCGCTGCTCTTTATTCGAATATCACCAAAGAGTCTATTCTGCAGAACAACTATTCGTTTAGCCTTAATTAACTCCAAAGTTGCCAGAAAACTGCAGATTATCTCCATTATTGAATCAGGTTTTATAAGAAGATCACTAAAATAGAATTCATTCCCTGATTCAAGGAATTCATTTATCAGGGTAATTTTTTCATTTATTGTTACTTCCTCATAAAGATCAATAATCCTTTCTGAAGAGATAGTTGAAATTAGTGAGGAAAATGACTGGAGCAGGTCCCAGACGTTTACCTGCTGCCAGATTTCATCGTCTATAAAGGGAAGAATATTCTGTTTTTTCTCTCTTTCTAACGGCCATTCCGCACCCTTTTCCTGATCAGCCATTAATTCACTGAACTTTCTATATTTTTGATATTCGATTAATTTTTCAACAAGCTCAGTTCTCGGATCATCGAATTCATCATCCAGATCAAGTTCAACCGGAAGAAGCATGCGTGATTTGATATAAAGTAAAGTTGCAGCCAGCACATAGAATTCGGTTATATTATCCAGATCAACCCTGGTGGCATAATTCAAATAATCAAGATACTGCTCAGTAATTGCAGCAATCGGAATATCATAGATATTCACTTCTGATTTTTTGATTAGAAAGAGTAGCAGATCCAGCGGCCCCTCAAATTGTCCCAGTTTGAATTCCTGTTTGCTGTTGGCTGAGATACCTTGCACCATTAATATAGAATCTCTTTGTCACTCTGCCCGTTATTTGTTGCGGCTTCTTTGGGTTCAGTTTTTTTCTCTGTTATTTTTTCCTCCTGGTTTTTATCTGGAAAGAGAACCTTTCTAAGCCTGATTTCCAGTTCCAGGGCAGTATCGGGGTTATTAACCAGGAAAAGCTTGGCATTTTCTCTTCCCTGTCCTATACGCTCTTCTCCAAGTGAATACCAGCTTCCACTTTTCTGTATGAAATTCTGCTGCAATGCGCCGTCAAGCAGGCTCCCCTCTCTGGAAATACCCTTACCAAAAATGATCTCCATCTCTACTTTCTTGAAGGGCGGAGCCACTTTATTTTTCACTACTTTTACCCGTACTTTGTTACCAATGGCATTGTCGGTGCCCTGGGTGATTGTTTCAATTTTTCTCACCTCGACACGCACCGATGAATAAAATTTCAGAGCTTTGCCTCCCGTAGTGGTTTCCGGGTTGCCGAACATAACCCCGATCTTCATTCTGATCTGGTTAATGAATACCAGGCAGGTATTTGATTTAGAGATAACTGCGGTAAGCTTGCGCAAGGCCTGGCTCATCAACCGTGCCTGGAGACCCATGTGAGAATCCCCCATTTCACCCTCAATTTCCGCTCGTGGGGTAAGGGCCGCAACAGAATCCACCACAATTATATCTACAGCACCTGAGCGTACCAGACTTTCGACAATTTCCAGAGCCTGTTCTCCGGTATCGGGCTGAGAGACCCACAGCTCATCCGTATTAACACCGAGATTTTTGGCATATATGGGGTCCAGGGCATGTTCAGCATCGATAAAAGCGGCAATCCCGTTTAATTTCTGTGCTTCGGCAATTGCATGCAGGGCCAGAGTAGTCTTGCCTGACGCTTCAGGACCGTAAATTTCCGTAATTCGACCACGCGGATAACCTCCCAGGCCCAGGGCGGCATCGAATAGAATCGAGCCGGTGGGTATTGTTTCTATTCCCTTTTGGTCGGAATTATCTCCCAACTTCATTAGGGAACCTTTGCCGAACTGTTTTTCTATCTGCAATCGCGCGGCTTCCAGAGCCTTTAGCTTGTCATCCATGCTTTCACCCGGGTACTCAAGGGAGATTGATGATATTGATGTTTTCTTAGCCATTATTTTATAACCCCCAATTATTATACTTCATAATATAACTACAGCATGTTTTGCAACAGTACTTTTAAGCTATATTCGCATTATTCTGTTTTTTTATTTAATTGTAAATTAAAATACTTTTTTTGAATCGATTAAAATAGTTACCGGACCATCATTGATATA
>SDBU01006757.1_pt1 | contig 13410 bp, 16 predicted proteins | sample 2277071 | NCBI WGS metagenome assembly SDBU01 (sample SAMN10397929, study PRJNA504765) | marine sediment metagenome | isolation source: marine sediment core GS08_GC12, 126 cmbsf | place: Arctic Ocean: Gakkel Ridge, Loki's castle | collected 2008 | reverse complement strand
TCGTGCCGGTGAAAAGAAAAGCGTTGACGCTCCGACAATCATCAACCTTCTGCCTGATTCCGGCGATAACCTGTAAAAGTCGCGCTCTGTGCCTTTAAGAGCCTTGTATTGCTCGTTGGTGATGATTTTGTTACTCTCTACATTCTGCCAGGTCTTTACTCCGGGGAGTGCAACGCCTGTATCCTTTGCTGCCTGAAGGCTCTCATCTGCCCACTTGATAGATTCAGGCGAGAAGCCGGCCAGCTCCATAGTCTCACGATCAACGCCTTCATGCGCGGCAACCAATAAATTATAGCCTTTTTCTGTTTTGTACTTTTCCATCGTAGCAATAGCCTTATTCTGCGCTACTTCATAGGCTTTTATCGCTTTGACCATGGCATTGAAGCTGTTTTGCTGAATCGCTATACTTTGATAATTCGATGGAAGCGCGTTCCACTCTTCCAACGGCATGGCCTGATCGCCAATTATGATATGCTTGCTTACCCATGCCCGGATTTCCTTATTCCCCTGGTCGATAGCGTTTATCATGGCGTTATAGCCTTTCTTCAAGGCTATGCTTTGATAGTTCGCTGGAATAGTGGCCCAATCCTCTTTAGCCAACCATTGACCATCGGGCAATTCGATATGAGTTTTCTTAAACTCGATAATGCGCTTTGTAGCGCGTATTTTTTGCTGTCTTGCCCCTTTCACTCTCGACACTTCCCTCGTTGGTATGTAAGACCAGCTCCCCCCGCTCCCCCCCACAAATTTAGAGTTATGCTCTATGATGCCCATTTCCTTTAATGCGGCGAATTGCTGCCTGGGCCGTTGCTCTCTTAACTTAAACGCAACGTCTTTATCGATTAATAATGTCTCGCCTTCTTCGGAGGTAAATGGGAGAAAGGCAGTGGCTTCCACAGTTTTATCGCCTCTGGCAGCGCCAGATTTTGCGTACTGGTCACTGTTCACATAGCCTATTTTGAACATCGTTGAATTAGGTGTGTATTGCCTTAATCCGGCTGAAGTTACGATAACTGTGGGCCGACCTTGAGCATCAAATTCAACGGCCTTGCCCTCAGGTGGTGTATATCCCGCGGGATATGGTGGTGCTTCACCCGGGAATTTCGTTGTTATCGGCGCCGGCGGTGCTTCACCTACGTCAGCCGCCGTTGCTTTGCGTCTTTTCTCTGCTGCTAGTCTTCTCTCTGCAACTCTCGGTGCCTCAACGTCACGATCTTCGGGTCCAAATCTTGAAGCTGCTACTCGTTGAGCTTCAACCACTTCAGGTAGCGGTGTTTCACGGCGAACTTCCTCAATAGCGGCAACATCTGATATATCCTGCGCCCTTTGCGCCTCTTGAAACACCTTGCGCTGCCTTTCACGATCACGCTTTGAGCGGCGTTTCCGCTTCTCTTTCAATGTTGGTGGTTTTACGTCACGATCTTCCGGTGGTGGTGCGCCCGTGCCGTCAATCGGTGATAATGTTTTCGTTACCATTGTCTTTGTCCTCCCTGTGTGTCGATTTAAAGATGAAGACAGCGATAATGATGAATATGATTCCCGCTACTACCGCGCCTATCGCATTCATCTTTCACCGCCTTTACTCATTTTATCAACCTGTAACCATAGGGCAGCTCTTTGCCCAGGTACTTTGATTTCTGGTGGCAGCGCTGATCCTTCCGGGACCAGACGTTGGTTATCTCGTAGTAATACGGCCTTCCATTGATGATTTTCATTCTGGCCGTAGGCTGCTTTTTAGGCATAGGTTGAGTTTGTCCGTTTTGGACAAACTGCTTTATAGCTGAACTATGCCTAATTTCTGGCCGGTCCGTTTTTTCTGTTACCTTTACGCTCATTTCAATTTTCCTTTCACGCTTGTCTGGTTAGGCAACGGGCGTACAATGGTTATTACGTCCTAACATTTTCCAACGCGTTGGAATTTTGTAGATTGTTGAACGCGTTCAAAAATTCACCTGGGCAGCGTGGTAGATTGTCGCACGCGTGCGACTTTTCAACATCTTGGTGAATAGTTAAATCTGAATGACGTACTTCAGCTTTAACTTCTGCACCCCCCCGTGCAGAAGTTAAAGATTCGACAGGTGCTGTAACATCATGATACGGTACCCCGCCAAGAAGCATTGTTTGATGATCTAACAATGGATGGTTCAAATCCCCACAACGTTCTGGGGATTTGCCGTAATCAGTCCTGGCCTTAATGAATCCCCTGGCTTTTACCTTTTTTCCCCCTGAAAACTGTATGCTGCCTGTTTTGCACCCTGACAATGCGTTGGTTAATATAGTCATACCAACACCCTCTGCCCCTTTAATATTCGCTGAATAGTGCTGTAATGCACCTCAATACTTTGCTCACGTTTCAGCCGCGCAGCTATTGACTTGCTGCCCATTCCCTGGTCAGCCCATTGCCTTATTAAATCTTCCGGTAAATCCCGGTGTTTCGGACCGCGCTTGCTGGAAGGCTTTACTGGCAGGGCGGCGGGTGAATTATGCACACTACGAATATTTTCGCCGTTTATAGTGTGCATATTTAATACCGTGTCCTGTGGTACTGGTATTGTTTTTTTATCGCCAATTTTCGGTATCCATGCCGGCCTCTTTTTGGGCGGCAGCATAGAAGCCTCGTCCATTAAAAGGTCAAAGCACTCCGGGCAATAACGCGGGTCCGCGCTCTTTGCCTTGAAGTCCCGGAAGCAAGTATGGCAGAAGCCCCCTAGTAAGTTTTGCTGGCACGTGCTACATTCAACTGTATTGCCTATTAACATTTCGCTGCCTCTTTTGGCTGCGGATAAAACCTTTGGCATTTAGAGCATTGATAAGCCCCGGTCTTTTCATCGATCACCGGCTCATCAGCTCCGCATTGAATACAAGGTTTTTCAGGATAGTTATTTAAGTTACTTTTGTTACCTGATTTCCTAGAAGCTCCTTTACGCGCGCGTGTATGAGAAGTTTCTGGATTTCTTGTAACTAAAGTAACTAAAGTAACCTTTTCTTCTTCAGTTAAAAGTCGGATGCCGCGCCATATCAACTTATTACCTGTGCCGCGGTCCTGCTGGAAGCCCTTTTCGCGCATTCGGGTATTGAAGGTATTTTTACCTACGCAGTAAGCATCGTTTTCATCGCACCAGGGCTTATATGATTTATAGAGATCGGCAACCAGTATTGTTTCTGAAGGCTTTACCAGGCAACTTTCGACCAGGTAGTCATGCAAGATATCCTGGCGCTCCCGGTACTCGGCAACGGCCTCTTTTACCTCAACTGGTTCACAAAGCCCGTCAGCTCGCCATTTTACGCTGCCCTTAACAAGCCACGCCAGTATTGCTTGGCTATGTTCTTTGCTCAATATATGCCGGAAGTCAGTAATTCGTTCCTCTTCTGAAATTGTGTTCAAATATCGCACCTTTTTCAGCCGGAACCATATTGAATTTGTGGTGTCGGAGATGGTCATCTCATGGTTGCCGGAGAGCCAAAGTTTATGAGTGGGCTTGAAGTTGTAACCATGCTCATATTTGCGTTCACAGCGTATTTGCTCCCCGCCGGTCATGCGCTTGATTAGAGTGGGTGATAATCGCTGACCATCTTCAACTTCTGTACTGCAAACTAACCGCTTGCCATATAAACTTGCCAGAGCTTCATTCGGGCCAGTTCTGGCGTGTTTATCAACCATAAAGGCAAGTGGGTCAATCTCCGTGGCGTATGGTCCTAATACATCTTGAATTGCACCCAAAAATGTTGTCTTGCCATTAAAGCCCGTGCCATGATTGAAGAAGAAGGCGATTTCTTCCTGTGAGCCGGTTATTGAGTAGCCCATGGCTCTTTGAAGGTACTCGATGAGTTCGGCTTTACTATCGAATATCTGATTCAAAAACTTATTCCAGGTTTCGCTTTCAGCAGCCGGGTCATATTCAACGTCAATCATGATGGTAATCATATCCCGGGTATCATGTGGCTTCAGTTCCCCGGTCGTTAAATCTATTGTCCCGTTCCTTACGTTAAGTAAAAAGGGATTTTGGTCCAGCTCCTCGATTTTAATGGTAGTCAGTGGGTCACTGGACCGGGCAAGGTTTATCATACCCTCAATGCGCCGGCAGTTTTCAGATTGTATGGCGTGCCTGGCTAATTCCTCGCGTCTTTTAAGGTCTGAAGCTCCCGCGGCTTCAAGATAAATACCGCGCACAGTGGCTTGTGCAAAAAAGGTCACTTTCTCGCCATCATCGAACTGCCAGCATTTGCCATTCCAGACCAGCCATTTATTGCGCTGCCAACAATAGCGCAGTATCGGGCCGTATCGGTGAATTAGTCTCTCTGCGTTGCCGAGGTCGGTACAGGGGAAGGCCAGGTCTATTTCAAGGGTTCCACTTTCTAGTTCACCATCCCCGTTGTTTTTAGCCTCGGTATTGACTTTTGTGGTTGTGGGTGTTTTCATCGCTCGCCCCCTTCCAGAATTGAGGCGAGTTCTGGTAACTCTATGCGTATTGATAGGGGCAGTTCAATATCATTCTTGTAAGTAGGTGAAACATTTGACTGCCCGACCTTAATGTTGCCCTTTAGTTCGGTATGATCTGCGAAAACTAGGGCAGTCAGGCCCTGCTGTATCTTCCCGGGCATACCTAATCCGATTTCATAGTCTCTATCGTCTGCGAACCACGAAAGGATATCCTCTTTATTTCCCCACTCAGTTACACTCCTGAGGAGATATTGGTAATGGTCGATACTCTCTTGATTATATTTAAGGTCCCTGAGCGCGAATGGGTCTATCCCCCGTTTTCGCTCTTCCAAACGCCGAAGTTGTCCATCAAGCTCCCGTACACGTTTTTTATATACCTCGGGACTTATACGCTTCATTTCTAGCCGGGCATCACAAATTGTCAATTCCTCTTTTAGCCTAGCCTCCTCCTCGTTAAGGGGTAGCAATTTCTCTTTAAGAAGGCTTCTTTCGTTATCCAAATTGGCAATAGTTTTGTGTATAAACTCCACTACCATGTCCGGGTTATTGCACAGGTCATCGATTTTCTGCCATAGGGTATCGTCTAGGTTGGGTACCTCAAATCTTGGTAAGACACATCGTGCAGAGCCGTCTAGATGAAGCCGTTTGAGCCGCCCTGGGCACTCGTAGACGGCCTTCGTGTTGTGGGAATAACCTACCCTAAGTGTATGCCCACAAAGGCCACAGTGGAGTTTGCCCCGGAATCGTGATTTACAGCCACTGGTGGCAGGTTTAAAGTGCTGATTGCTGGCAAGTCGCCGCTGTACTGCTTCCCATACTTCCGGCTCCACTATTGCCGGACACTTGAACTGCCATGTTTCGTTGGGTCCACCTTTATACGCGGGGTGCGTGAGAATATGCCTGACTGCGGATTGTGTCCATGTGCTACACTTGCGCTTTCCCATTCGCGGGGTAAGTTGCTCTCCGGCGTTCATAGCCTCTGCAAGCCTAATAAGGCCAAGCTGTTGGCTCGTATAAGTAGTATAGGCAAAGCGTATGGCTTCGGCCTCTAGTTTGTCTATCACAAGTTCTTTACTATCTTTGTCGAACCGATAGCCAAACGGTGGACGGCCGCTACTCCAGCGCCCCTGCCTGGCAAGGTGCTGGCGGAAGTCGCTGACACGCTGGCCTATCCGTTCGCGCTCCCATTCAGCAATGCTTCCAAGAAGGGAGAGAATTATCTTGCCGATTCCCGGCTTCCTGGTATCCACGCCTTCAGATTGTGCAACAAACCCTACCCCATAGCCCTCTAGTTCGTGAATATAGTTCAGTAGAAGGCGCGTGTTGCGGAAAAAGCGGTCGAGTTTGGTCACTACTACAAGGTCAATTCTGCCAGCTCGGGCATCGGCCATAAGGCGTTGCAGTTGGGGTCTGTCGTCAGTGCCACCGCTAACACCTTCATCTCGGTAATGATCGTAAGGCCGCCAGCCCTCAAGTTTGGCGAACAGATCAAGGCGCTCTGCTTGTTCATCGAGACTAACGCCGTGCTGTGCCTGTTCTTGGCTGCTGACGCGTTCGTAAAGCCCAACGCGGATGGTTTCTTGCTTGACATTTTCGGGGTCGTGTGTTAAGCTATTCATAGTTGATTTGTGCCGATGCCCATCAGAGATTTCGCCGGTTTGCCCCGGCGATTTCTCGTTATCGGGCATCTGCTACCTCCATGAAGGCAAATTCGTTGCTTTCAATCGACCTTTCAAAAATCTTTCGGATTGCTTTCCGCGCACCGGGACTTATCGGCGTTTTCCTCCCCAGGTGGCGCACGATCCAACAGAAGGCTAATTCAAGCTCGGAATAAGATGCTCGTAACGCTTCCATTTCAGCTACAACTACGGCATTTTTTGCCTCTACCGCTGCCTTAATCTCGTCAATCGGTGATACTAGGCGTTCATCAGTTGGTAGCGGTATTTGGCCATTGGAATCATCAATCATCCGGGCTATCTTCCGCACATAATAAGCAAGCGGCAAGCTCATAGCCGCCGCCTGTTTGTGAAGTAATGCGCGAGTTGGAGAATCAATCATGATTGATACCATTCCTTCAGCTCTTAATGATCCCTTCTGTTGTTTCATCTTCTTTACCCCCTTTGAATAGAGTCTATTTATAATGATATAGCCCGCAATAGCACTTGTCAATACAAAATTACCCTATTTTAAGAAATCTTTTGAAAATTTATTTTGTGGCTAATCCTGCCAGCTTAAAGTCCCGGTCCATGATATCGTCAATTTCGTTACTATCATCCTGTAACAACCTGGCAACAATAGCCTCAACTAAAAAAGCCTTGGCCTCTTCGCGGTCGGTAGCGGAAGATTCCCGGAACCCGCAGAGAATACAGAGGCAATCGGAGCCGTCCCGCATCAGCGTGCCGCCAATACACCTGGGGCAATGATAGCCGTTTCTGTGGCCGTTGCCGTTATTGCTCATAGTTCACCTGCTATCAGCTACTTAACCAGGAGTTAATATCTTGGTAACTTGGCCGGTCCCATATCAGCCATAAGGCAAACGCAGCTACGCCGGCAAACGCTGGTATCATACCTAACCAGAATAAAGAGACCATCACATCCCCCCTCGATGCATGCACGTTTGATGACGCTATCGGTATCGCCCATGATGATCCCGCCACCACCGCCGCAGACAAGCACACTCTTAATATCTTCATTTTAACCTCCATTATCTCCAAAGTCTGATTTCTGTGGGATTATATAAAAGTATCTCCCGCTGGTTGTTCTCCTTTTCGACACTCCCAGCTCCGCTAACTGCTGCCCGATTCGTGTCTGGTCCGCCCTGCTCCCCTCTATTCCCATGTCTTTCCATAGTTCATCGCAGAACACCTGCACTTCCTCGCCCTTTACCCCATAATTAGCCATGATAGTAGATGCCTCGTAATATTGCTCTTTCAGCGCGGCTAAATTCGCACCTTCTTTTATGTCAATATCGCCATGCTTCTTTTTATGATCCGGCAACTCGACCTCACCCGTCTGGAGCTGCCTTGAATCGTAACTGTGCCAGAATGGTGTCATGTGAAAGGTGTTTTCACTCACCGCCTCACCATCAAAAATATGGCCAGTGAGTACGCCGCTGTAATCGTACACTTTCCACAATGACTTTCGCCCTAACTCACCAGGCTTTGGTATGCCGTATTGGTACGCGGCATCAGCGCACGATATATAGACGTTGGTTTGAAATCTCAACCTTTCCGTGACATAAAATTCGCTTTGTTCAGTGTGAATTAAGGATAGCTGCCTTTTTCTGCTCTGCTGCAAAGCATACGAGAACCAGAGTGCTTTGTTGCCGAGCGTCCTGTGCGATTCGGCCATAGACATGTTCGCCTCGTCAATAAACACCAGGCATCTGCGGTACATATGGGCCTCATCCTTCACGTTCAGCAGGCTTGTTTCGTCTAGTTCTAAAGACCTGAACACTTTTGAGGCTTCCTTGAATCTCACAGTTACCTCGATATCCATGTTACTGAAAACAGGAACCCCACAAAGAAGGTAATCCCAGATCGCGATTGCACAGCCTCCACAGCTCTTCCCGGAGCCGCGCGGACCTACCATGCCTAAATTCAGGTCATATTCGGATAAGAAGCCACCACGGAGAAACCGCTGCCGGTGAAATATGTGTAGCATGATATCGATTATTTTTTCAGGTGGCAAGCCTTTGTCCATGCACTTCTGGTAAACAACGTCTGGTTCCTCTAGCGTGGGATATGAGGGAGCATCGTTACCCATCCAACCGGGGTACACTTGCCCGTTCTCATCCGTGATTATGAAAAAACCTTTGGCAATTTGTAGTCGAATCATGTTGATTACCTCTTAACAAAGAACCTGCTACTTACCGCAGCTTAACCTATTAATAATAAAGACCCCTTTGTTCTTGTCATCCCTTTTTATATTGAACAGGTTATCACCCCAACGGCTCATCCCTGCTGCCCTTCTTATTCTTAATGAAGCTCTTGGCGGCACCGACCACGTTTGCGGAAATGGAAGAGTGCGTTTGCCCTTCTATTATGGAATCAACACGGCCACCCCTGGCACCCTGTACGGCTGCCCAAGCTGTAATCAAATCAACAATCGGCGTGATATCCACATCGTATCTGCGCCTTTCATCGAGTGCCGCCACAACCCTGGTGGCATCTTCCCTGCTCAGGAATGTGGAAAGCAGTAAAGCCTGTCGGTAATCCTGATCAGGTACCTTGGCAGCCTTTGCCAGTATCTTTAATATTGATTCATACCCGGACTTGCCGCCGGAAAGCATACTGTCACCGTGCTTTAGTTCCTTTACGCGGTCCGCGGCTTCTTTGCCAAGTAATTCCTCGATTTCCGTTGCGATATCCTTGCTTTCTTCTTCTGGCATTAGAGTTCTCCTTTTAATCGCCGCCCATGGCCATGATCACAATCGCCAGGACTATCGTCACTATGCCCATGATCCCTATGGCTACTGTTTTTATCATGCTCGGCAACGGCTCAAATAGCTTTTGATTCGCTGGCATACTCACCGGATTGGCAAATTCCTTTGGATCATAGTGCCGCTGATTGACATTATCATCGGGTAGTTTATACTCACTCAATGTCCCTGCTGCATCGGAAGCCATGACAGAGTACCACTTCCCATTGTTAATACAGCGTTGCTCATGCCCAAGTGGTGTCGGAACGTGCTTGAACTCGATGTAATCAGGGGATAATACCAGTGCATTTATCGGACCTGCCGGCGTGACACCATCTTTCGTGATGATCCTGGAGCTGGTCACGTTCCATGACTTCAAGAATAGCAACACCCCTGCAGCCGCCATACCAATTCCCGGTAGTATCATAATTAGATTTTGTGCATAATTACCGATAACAGCGATAGCCCCGCCGCTAACGATTAGCGCGATTGCCGCTAATATCCGCAACCACGCACCGCTAAAAAACCTCATCCCTTTCATGAATTCCCCCTTGATACCAGAATTAAAATACCGATTATCTCACCCATGATGGCCGTTCCAAGAAAAAGCACCATCGTATCTGCGATGTTCCTCTTTTTCTTTCCGTGTTCATGCCGATAGCATTTTGCCTCGGCTATGCCCTTGACGAAACTCTTTTTCAACTCGCCGCCACGTTCCGGCTTCTCTGCATCAGTTACCTGATTGAAGGTATCCAGGATAACATCGCGGTCATAGGATATTGTGACCATATCCGCACCACCGACTCCCTTGAGGCCGTCAAACCTCTTCAGGAGCTTGTACAGTAGCATCCATGCGCTCGTGATGGCATCCCCTTCTTTCTCAACCAGAAAGCCATCCTCGATAAACAGCTTACGGAACTGAAACTGGCCATCATCGCGGAAGTGGAGCTGCGTTCTTTGCTTATGCCGCTTCATTATCGTTTCAAACATTGTTTTTAACCCCCTTGGCTTATTATTAAATCATACGCAATCTGGACCGCGCCAAGTGCTTCCACGCGACTGACTCCCGGATCAGTGCTTATCCTTACGCCGGTCGGAGTTATCAGCAATACCATCAGCTTATCACCATCACCCGGATTTAATCGCTCCACGATTTGTGCCAATGAATCACCAATTAATAGTGCTGCAAGCGCGTTCTTTTTCATCGGTCAAGCCTTGGCGTTTTGGGAGTAATGCGCGGTTGCTTCCCGCGTGATAATCCCACTCGTAATTTCTTTGGCCGTGGTGCGTATTCAAGTCGTGCTTGTGTTTCTCTGGCAATGCGTAACTTTGCTTGCTTAACAGCTTTGCCCACAACACGATTGGCATCTACCGCGTATCGCACTCTGAAGCTCTTATCGACTTTGCCATCACCATCAAGGTCAACGTCTACACGCCAAAAGGAATGTTGCCGGCGGGAAGTAGTGGAACTGCCATTTATTTTTGTTACCTTTGCCGGTCCTTTCGATTCGGTGAATATCGGTAATTCGCGCTGCACTACTATGGTTTCAGATTTCAGCGCACCACTTTTCAGCTCTTCGGTAATATCATTAATCAGAATATCCCGGTCTTTCCACAAGCGTTCAAGGTCTGTCTTATCACTGTGAGCCTTTTCAATCGCATCTTTAAATTTCTCTATATCGTTAAATCCGCGCTCTGACATTAATTGGTCGATGACCAATTCATAAGGTATTTTTGCCTGTGTTTCACCCTTTGCTGTCTGAATTGATGATGGCAATGGATCGCGCCCTATGATATCCCTGAATTGCTTTGGTGTAATTCCTTTCAAGTGGCCTTTCAACTTGCCTGAAGCTGTAATCAAGCCGGTTAAGTTAGCCACACGGCTTTCAGCCAGGGATTCTTGTAATCCAAGTGCCTTGCCTTCAGTTTCAAAAATCTCACGCTCTAGTGCCTCTATTTTTTCCATTTTAAACTCCCTTGTCTAACCTTGAAACTTATCAGTTGTATCTTTATCGCTATCGCGTAAATCATTGGTGATTTGTGGCTTTTTACGCTTAATAGTAATTAAGCAAATCCCGCTTATTATTAATAACCATTGAGCAAGTCCTGGACCGCCCATAAACCAAGAAACTACTAACCACAACACTCCCGCCAAAAGAAGTACAATGCCAACCTTTTTCCTCATTTGTCTTATCTCCTTAATCGTGGCGTTTTCGGTGTGATTCGCGGTCCTTTGCCGCGGGATATTGCAGATGATCCCCGGTCAAGCATTGGCGTTTTCTGCGTAAGTGCTGGTATCCGCCTGCCAATGCTGAAATCACCAGTGGTTTCTTGTTTCGGGTCAGACTTGAATCGGATTCCGACTCCGGCTTTGCCCTGTGGTGATACAGTTACATCCTGAATACCCATATCCATTCGTATTTTACGAGCTGGCGGTTTCCCTGTCATTCGCCGTATAGTTCGATAAGCAGAGCCTTTGCCGGTGGCGATAGCCGCGCCTTGCGGCTTTCTGCCTATAACAGTCATGTAATCACGTTCTGACTGGTATGGATGTAAAAGAACGTGCCAGATAGCCTTGCCTCTTAATTCACCTTGCCGCCAAGATATAGCTCCGGCTGATGCCTTGATAGCCTTGCGGTTTTCCTTATCAGTACCACCCCCGGGTAGTAGCACTGGTTTTGGTTTAGTAGGGTCAGGTGGTGGCACAGGGCTAGGTGGTGGTGGCACAGGGCTAGGTTTAGGGCTAGGTTTCGCGCTAGGTTTCGGTGTAGGGCTAGGTTTCGGTGATACGCTAGGTTTCGGTGATGGTGCTACACTCGGCATTGTTGCCGGTCGGGGGCTTGGTTTAGGACTTGGTTTCGTTGTAGGGCTAGGCGTTGGGCGTGGAGTCCTAGCAAGCCTCATAAGGGCGCTAAACCCGCTTGGTACTGGCGAAACTCTGGCGCTTAACCCCTTTGATACTGCCTTGAGTGGAACACTCGGGGAAGCGATCAGGCTTGGCGATTTGCCCGTTGGTGTGCTTACACTTGCTGAAGTAGGGCTTGTTCTCACTGTATAACCTGAAGCCGCGGCTGAAGGGCTTATCGCTGTGGATGCTGCTATTGAAGCACGTAACGCTGGTGATAAACCAGCGTTCATATATGCCGGCACCAATATCGATACAGACGGGGTTCCAGTTTCCGCAATAGCCCCTGTTGGGGATAATTCCCAGGCGGCAAACATCGGGGGATTCTCGGCTGCCAGCTTAATTAACGCATCGGGGTTTTTACCCCACGCTCTGGCCCATTTATCGGCAATCTCCTTACCCTTGAATGTTCGCAGGATAACGTAATAATCAACGATATCCTTTATTCTGTGAGGTTCTGGCGCTATGCCTGTTTTGCGAAAGTGTAATATTGCGTCAGCCTTGCGCTTTCCCGTTTCTGATAGACGCATAATCTTCAGCGTTCCTACTCCTGGATATTTGATTGAGGCCACCGGCTCGGCAACCTTCATACCATACGACCATGCCCCTGTTGTGCCTAATTTCTCAATCTCCGATGCAATGGAGCTTATTTCATTTGCATGGATATCTACCGCGTGATGCCAGCCGGTCGCGTCTCTTACCTCGATAAGCGTGGGTGTTTTCTTGCTAATCCTGACATTCGCCGCCCCTTCTGTCTTTTGGAGCATACCTAACAATTTTCGAGTAAATGCCTCTGTGTTTGCCTGTGACATACTTGTTTGAATGTCGATATCGCCTGGTTGCCGCCACAATCGCAACCTGGGATCCAACTGCGGCTTCATGGTGTAGCTGCCATATAGCTTTTCAACTTGCTTGCCTTCCGCAATTGAAGCCTTGAATACCTGCCCCACGCCTTCAGGTGATAGCGACTTAATGCCTTCCGGTAGTATCTCCTTTGAAAGGAATGGTGAGCTCCTGCCGGCAAACATCCCCCTGGTATCCAATGTCGTTTCAACTCTGACTATATCAGCTTCCGCAACGCCCATTTTCACTAATGCTTTGCGCGTTCCTAGAAGGCTGGTTTCAATCTGCGTGGCTGGCTTATAGCCTGTCGATATCTCAGCAAATTGTGGCAATTTTACGCCCCTTGCACCTATTACCAGTCGGCTTCCAGATATACCAATAATTGGCTTGCCGTGGAAGTTTACACCTTTCCATATTGTGATTTCTCCGGCTGCAGTCGGCACCTTTACCGCTACTGGCATAGCTGTCTTTACAATTGCCCCAACTGCTGGAATCAGCATTAAGGCGGTTATCGTTACGCCCATCACCTTGCCGATGGTACTCATTTCATTCCAATTTACCGCCGTGTGTAATCCAAACGTGCCGCCTATGCCCGCCATTGCATAAGGAACTATACCTTTTGGCATAAAAGGTACTACCCACGTTGCAAGCTGCGCTGTTCCTACCGCGTATTCAAGCGGCTTTATATCGCCCCTTTTTACCTCAGGTAATGCCATTCGTGCCGGTGAAAAGAAAAGCGTTGACGCTCCGACAATCATCAACCTTCTGCCTGATTCCGGCGATAACCTGTAAAAGTCGCGC
>SDBU01006756.1_pt1 | contig 13410 bp, 27 predicted proteins | sample 2277071 | NCBI WGS metagenome assembly SDBU01 (sample SAMN10397929, study PRJNA504765) | marine sediment metagenome | isolation source: marine sediment core GS08_GC12, 126 cmbsf | place: Arctic Ocean: Gakkel Ridge, Loki's castle | collected 2008 | reverse complement strand
AGTTGGAGGTAAGTCCAGTAGTGGTATTCGGTATCATAGTAATTGGGCAAGCCCAAAATGTCTTCGGTTAGTTGAGTTGGGCCGCTTAGAGAGAAATGCCCAGGGACTATACCGATTAACAAGGGCAAACCTCTAGAGCAACTGAAGGAGTTAGAAAGATGACACACGCAAAGTTGGTTCACCTTAATAAAATAGGCTTAGAGTTTGCAGTTGAGGCTCATGATGCTGCGACCAAATTTCCCCCGTTCAACAGTGCCCACGAGGGATTAGCTGTCATCCTTGAGGAATACGAAGAGCTTAAAGCCGAGGTGTTCAAGAAGCAATACGATATGGTAAATATGCGAAAGGAAGCCCTACATCTCGGAGCAATGGCACTCAGATTTATCCATGACGTAATTGAGGCAAAGCCATAGAGTAGGAGGCATCATGATGTTCACGGAATGGTTCCGGCCAAGAACAGCACGGAGAGACCATTGCTTTGAGGTCACAGAAGAGCAGATATTCACAAGTCTCTGCGGTGAATGGAGTATCGAGGATTGGTGTCACTTGAAACCAAAACCAACTCAGCCTTGCCAGCACTGTGTCCGAAAGCTAAAAGCCATGAAGACTGAGGAGGTGCCGGAATGAAATCCTTTTTAATGACACCGGATAACGCCCAGAAGTGTCACGGTGAGGGGTGAAAATGAGAACCAAAGAGGTTATAAGCAAAGTACGGAAGTTCAGGGACTACTACGGGTTTGATATTGCCGGCACTGGAAAAGTAAAGACCAAAGAGGACTGCCTAGAAGCGCTAAAGAATCATAAGGACTGGCTTGAAGACGCTCTGGCTGATGCCTTAATGGGGATGGACCAATTTATTGAGGAACTCGGCATTGGGGATTTAGAATTATAGCCCCAACGACATAGGAGGTATCATGGTTGACGAGAAAATGACACTGGAGAAGGCAATCGAACTACTTACCCAGGGCAGCGACGGCAACCTTGCCTCTACCTGGAAGGAGTACTCTGACGCCCTGAAGCTTGGCATCGAAGCCATGAAAGAAATCCACGCATTGCGTGCGGCTATCCACATTTACAAACCGTCTATACTACCCGGTGAGACAAAGGAAGAGGAGGTATCATGCTGACAGCAGGATGGATTAGTATTACTTGGGCAAGTGTGCCACGTGATAAAGACCGGATTACCTTTGTTGCCGATGCTGCCTACAAGAAGGGTGAAAAGGATGAGAGGGAGAGGATAGCGACTCAATTAAAAGGGTGGAGTCGTTCTGGAACGCATATTATTTCCCTTGAAGCTATCCGAGCCATAGAGGAGTCAAAATGAGACTACTGACTAACGAAGAGAAAAAGAAGCACTGGCGAGAAAGCAAGCCAGACACAAAGGGTCGAAAGGAAGGCTGGTTCTTTGTAGATAGTTTACTCCAAGCCCAAGCCGAACTAACTGAAAAGGATACCCTGAAGAAAGTAGGGGAGTGGTTCAAAGAAGACTGCGACTGCCACATGAGGGACGAGGGGTATCATCGCATGAGGCATGAGTGTCAAAATTGTAAAAGAGTACTGATTGAAGCCCTATTACGTGGGGAAAAGCCGGAGGGGATGAAATGAGATTTGACTGGAGACTGTTCACAGCAGCCGTGCTCTTAGGAGTAGCAATCGGGCTGGGTATCGCTAATCTGTTGGAGGCAATATGAGTAGTGGTAGAGAAAAAGTAGAACGTATATTGGAAGAGGAAATGAAGCCTTTACGTCCCTCTCATGCTAGAGATTGGGCAAAGGATATTACTGCCCAACTCCTCTCTCTCAAGCATCCCAATGGTGAACCTATGATTGGGATGCTAGCTGAGAATCGGCCAAAGATAGTGTGCCTCTGTGGGTCTACAAGATTCAAAGATGCTTTCACTAAGGCTCAACTTGATGAGACGTTGGCAGGTAATATCGTCTTGACGATTGGCTGTAATATGAAGTCAGACACAGAGATATTCGGCCATCTTGGGCAGGACGAGTTCGATGCTATTAAGGGGCGTCTTGACCAACTGCACTTCAGGAAGATTGAGATGGCTGATGAAGTCTTAATACTCAATGTTGGGGGCTACATTGGGGAGTCCACATCAAATGAGATTGCCCATGCAAAATCTCAAGGCAAGCCAATCCGCTATCTTGAGACTTCAGGCGTATAGAGGTGGAAGATGTTTAGGTTAGCAAGCTGCCCCCGTTGTGGGGGAGGCCAAGAGGAAAATGCTAATCAAGTCTGGGGCATTCTTGAAGTGGGGAGGATACTCGGAGTTCTTAGGTTTTCCGCCAGTTGACCTTGAAGCACCCGTAATCAATTTTGCAGGAACAGATAAGCCTAAAGTTACAGTAACGGTTTAAGGAGTATGACACTATGAAATGGGAAGATACGGTACTAGACTTTCCGGAACGGCGTAATGCAATCAACGAGGTTCCGATAACAGGCAGACGTCGCAGTATGAGGGATACAGCACAAGGATTGTGTGAAGCCCAAGCCGAAGTCTCATTCAAGGCTGGACGGAAAGAGGAGATGAGAGAGTGGGTCAAAGCCTGTATGCAGTCTGGTATGCTAATCTCGGAACCACAGCAATTAGTTGATACTTATAAGGCTGCGAAAGCATGACGGATTGGTGGATAACACCGAAGACTATTCTGGGTTCTGATATTCCCCGTGGATTGGTCTATGGGTTTGATGAATTGCCAGGAGACCCGCCATACACTCGGGGTATCCACAAGGATATGTATCGAGGGCGCCCTTTCACCATTCGCCAATTATCCGGATCAGGCTCACCAGAATACATCAATGAGAGAATAAGGTGGCTCCTGGAATCCGGGGCTACTGGTATCAACTTGATTTTGGACTTGGCCACTGTCCAGATGTTTGATTCCGACGAACCGGAGGCAAAGGGTCATGTTGGTACTGTCGGTGTTCCGATAGACTGCCTTGAGGATATGGACACAATATTTAAGGACATATCATTGGATGAGGTGAGTGTTTCGCTTGTCACCCACTACCCCAGAAACACGGCCATTCTGTTCCCGATGTATCTTCTGCTGGCCAAACAGAGAGGCATCCCATGGGAGAAACTGAGCGGGTCCGTTCAGAACGATTTCATCATGGAATGCGTTGTCCGGAATGCTTCTGAATATATCTCCCCTAAAGATGCTTTCAGGGTCCAGTGCGACAATATAGCTTTCATATCTGAGAATGTTCCCAGGTGGAATCATATTACTCTTAATGGCTACAATCTCCGAGAGGCCGGCACTTCTGCTATCACTGAGATGGCGGTTGCCATGGCTAACGGGATTGCGACTCTTGAAGAGATGGTCAAAAGAGGTTATGATGTCGATTCCATAGCTCCACGGATGAGTTTCTTCTGGTCGATAGGGAATGACTTCTTCGAAGAGATTGCCAGGTTGAGGGCAGCAAGACGGCTTTGGTACAAGATTATGACAGACAGATTCGGGGCTAAGAATCCTAAATCCACACAGATGAGATGCCATGTCCAGACCTCTGGGATATCACTCCAGAGGGCAGAGCCGATGAACAACGTAGTCCGGGCAGCCTATCACGCTCTAGCTGCTGTATTAGGTGGTGTTCAAAGTCTCCATGTGGATTCTTACGATGAGGCCTATTCGACACCATCTGAGGAAGCAGCTCTCCTGTCGATAAGGACACAGCAGATAATCGAAGTTGAGACGGCGGTCACTCAGGTTGTTGACCCACTGGGAGGCTCTTATTATGTCGAGGCTCTGACCGATGAAATAGAGGAGAGAATCAAGGCCGAGATAGACGAGATTGAAGGACTGGGCGGGATTGTCAAGGTCGTAGAGACCGGCTGGCTACACAGGAAGATAGCTGACTTTATTCTCAAAGAGCAGAAGGCAATCGATGAAGGTGAGATAAAGATAGTCGGCCGGAACTACTATAAAGGTGACACAAAAGAACCTGATATCAAGGTGCATGAGTATGATGATGAACTCAGGCAGAAGATGTGCGATAAGCTGGAGAAACATCGGGAGAATAGGGAAAAGAGCGAGATTGATTGGCTACTGGCTCTAAAATATTCGTGTCGGCGCAATCTCAATGTGGTGAACTATACTTACAGGGCAGTCCGAGCCGGTGCCACTGAGGGCGAGATGCGCAGGGCGTTCATTGAGGGCTTCGGTAGTTGGCAACCACCAGTAACATTATAAGGAGCATGATGGGAACTATAGAAATGGCAGCTAAGGCAACGAGTCTTCTGTGTGACGAATGCGGGTGTCCAATGTCAATGAGGGTTGACCAGTCGACCGTGTTTGAATGTCCCCATTGTGGGCAACAACATTATTTCTATCAAGATGGCAAGCATATATCTAGTCTATGCACGTTATTCCCTTCAATGCCTATCAAGGACTATTCGCCAGAACTAAAGCGTCGATATATTCATCATTGGGCGATTGAAAGGCACCTTGATAATGGGGGCCGTTTATTAGCGGGCTTGCACACAGAGGAACAATATCTTGAAGGGATGCAAGGAATCCGTGATTCAGTCCTGGGCTTCTGGAAAGAGGTTCAGAAGATTGAGGCCGAACCTCAGACTAATAGGCAGTGGTGGCGGTGTCTTCTTAGGTTAGGATGATTAAAGTCCTACTAGCCCAATTCAGTCTAGAGACCCATTCAAGAGGTATAATCACAGTTGCTGGTATACTGAGAGATGCCGGGATGGAAGTCGTTTATATTGGGAATAACACACCAGAGCAGATTATTGAGACAGCAGTTCAGGAAGACGTGGACGTAGTTGGGATAAGCTCTTATTGTGGAGGTGAGGTCGCACTAGGAAAGGACCTTATAGAATCTGCTAAACGTAGAGGGTTGAAAGTGCTGTTCCTGATTGGTGGAGTATTCCCATCCAGTGATAAGCTAAAGGAAATAGGCTTTGACGGCACGTTCCCTCCTGGTACGACCAGAGAGGAAATAGTCAGCTTTATTAGAGAGAAGGTGAAGGAGTGAAACCTTATTATCTCGACGATTACGTGACAATCTATCACGGAGACTGCCGTGATATTCTGACTGAGTTACCTATGGTGGACTTGGTGCTGACTGACCCGCCGTACTTTTTGCCAGCTAAAATATCAGGGACTAGAAAAGTGTTTTATCGGTCATTGACAGAATTAAGCATACTTGAATACTTCTTCAGGGACTTCTTTTCTTGGTGCGACAAGGTAATGCGGGATACAGGAACGTACTATGTGTTCTGCGATGGTCAGAGCTACCCTGTATTCTATTCCCTGCTGTACGGATATGTGAAGTCGCTGCGTCCTCTGATTTGGGACAAGATGACATCAATAAACGGCTACGCCTGGAGACATCAGCACGAACTCATATTATTCGCTGAGATGGTAAACGCTCCAGTAGTAAAGACTGGCGATGGAGACATACTGCGATTCCGTGCTGTCAAAGTAGACGATAGATACCATGCAGCAGAAAAACCAGATGACCTTCTTGCAGCGCTGATTGGAAAACATGAAACCCAGTGTATCCTAGACCCCTTCCTCGGAAGTGGCACCACAGCAATAGCGGCCAAGAAGCTCAACCGGAAGTGCATCGGCATAGAGATAGAGGAACGGTACTGTGAGATAGCTGCTAACAGGTGTAGACAGATGGTCTTCGATTTGACAAACTGAAGGTCTAGGTTTACCATATACGCAAGGTCATGGAAAGGAAGATAGCACAGGTAATAGTAGCCAATGACGCCGAAATAGAAGAACTGGCAGCTCTGAAAAGGATACTGGAGCAGGCCGGTTTGATAGTCAAATCAAAAGGACGGGAGTTACTTATTCTGGTTAAGGAATGACAGGTGCCAGCTACCCGAAAGGGTAACAGTAATACCGAACTCAATAGTAGCTAGAGGTTCGGCGGATAAGTCTGGCTACTAGCTGGTACATGGGGTAGGGTAATCGGGCGGTAGACCGACATCTACTGGATAGTTTTACACCCTGCGAGTAGTCCGGACGAAACTCGCCAAGGCCCCATAGCATCGGGTAGGGTGGAGTTCGTCAGTGCATGTGACGGGCCAGGATGCCCTACCCGATGACCGGCAAAGGATAATTATGCCAGGCGAGTCAAACAATTCTCCTAGACGCCTTGTGGCCAGAGAGCGCCAACTTCAGGCTTTGGAGTTGCGTAAGGAAGGCTTTACCTACGATGCTATAGCCAAGAAACTAAACTACAATAGTTATCAGGCTGCCTCGGCTGCTATTGAAGCTGCACTCAAACGTGTGCTTCAGAGACCAGCAGAGGAAGTCCGCAAAATTGAGTTAGAACGTCTTGATATGATGCTCCGGGCACTCTTACCGAAGATTCGTATAGCTGATTGGCAGGCTATCAACACAGCCCTCCGTATAATGGACAGACGAGCCAAGTACCTCGGGCTGGATGCCCCTGTCGTGATTGAAGGCGTTATAGAACACATTGACAAGCGTGACCTGAGCAAGGTTCCCCAGGAAGACCTTGACCGCGTACTAGCAGAGGTTAACGGTATTCTCCATGGCAACGATAGCTGAAGCCAGGCAACTTCGGCAAGACATCATAGACGAACTCGGACGCCGTGACCCTGTGTTCTGGGCAGAGCGCAACTTCTACGCTGAAGCCACTGTATTCACCCCTGTCGGTTTAATCCAACTCATGCCTCACCAGAGGATGATATTACGCTATGCCTTCAGGCGTGTGGATGGTCGATTCCCATATAAAACCATCATCTATTCCACCTGTAAGAAAGGCGGTAAGACGGCCATAGGCGGATTGGTAGGCAGGTGGGCTGCAGAGACTTGGCAGAAGAGAGGGGATGTTTACTTCGTAGGCAACGATGCTAATCAGGCTAAAGAGAAAGGCTTTGCTGCGCTCAGGAAGTCGATAGACCTCAATGACGACTACATCCCTAGCAAAGAACTACTTCCCGGCCAATGGGTCATCCGAGAGACCATGGCGAAACACTTACCATCAGGCTCTAAGGTTCATGCTGTAGCTACTGATTACAAAGGTGAGGCCGGGTCGAATCCTGTGTTGACAGTCTGGACCGAGTTGTGGGGCTTCAGTGATAAGGCAGCTAGAAGGTTCTGGGCTGAGATGGCGCCAGCACCGACTAGACCCGATTCGTTAAGATTCATTGAGACATACGCCGGCTTCGTTGGTGAGTCGGAACTGCTTGAAGAACTCTACAACAATGTAGTAGTGAATGGTCGACAGCTCCAGATACATGATTTCCAAGAGGTTCTAGGTGATAAATATGAGCACGGAGCCTTCGAGGAAGCACCAAATCCCGACTCTCCAATCCCCTGCTACGTTAATGAACCAGCAGGTATATTTGCCTACTGGGACTCAGGTGAAGTAGCTCGCAGAATGCCCTGGCAGAGAGGGGATCATGGCACTAAATACTACATGTCAGAAGCTGCCACACAAACTGAAGCACAGTATAGAAGGCTGCATCTGAATGAGTGGGTATCGGCTGAATCGGAGTTCATTCCAATAGAGCTGTGGGACGCTTGCCTTGAGCCTTTACCTCTTATCCCGGGTGAACAGACGCCTCTTGTAGTAGGATTGGACGCTGCAGTTACCGGAGATTGCTTCGGTCTTGTAGTGGTATCTCGCCATCCTGCCGACCCAAATAGAATAGCCATCCGGGTGTGCAGAAAGTGGGACCCTCCTGAAGGGGGCAAGATAGACTTCGACGGGCCTGGGGAAGTCCTTACCTGGCTGAAGGATAACTTTAATGTCGTCCAGGTGGCCTATGATGCCTATCAACTGGAGTATTTCGTCAAGACATACAGAGATAAATTAGGTCTGTGGTTCGAGGAGTTCAGCCAAGCAGGTAGAAGGCTGATGGCCGATAAACAACTCTACGATTTGATAGTCCATAAGCGGATAGCCCACGATGGAGACGCAGACCTGAGAATGCATATTCAAAACTGCAACGCCAAGATACCGAAGGATGAAGACGGCAAACTGAGGCTGGTGAAGAAGTCCGAGAACAGGAAAATAGACCTGGCCGTGGCGCTGAGCATGGCCAGTGCGGAAAATTTACGCCTAAACCTCTAGGGCTTGACAAAACCTCCCGTAACGGTTATGCTTTAAGGTAAGATGGTGAGAGTAGATATCCCCAGATTGTCCTGTAAGAGATGCGGCCATTCGTGGTATCCCAAACAGCCGATAATCACGATATGCCCGAAGTGCAAGAGTCCATACTGGGACAGGGAAAGAGTCAGATGACAAGAAGGACCATTCCTGCGCAGATACGTTTCTGGCGGATGGTTCGGCATGATGGCGATTGTTGGATGTGGCAAGGAGCAGTCGACCCAAAAGGTTACGGGCGGTTCAATCCCAATGGCCATACAATGTTAGCTCACCGTTTTGCTTATGAGTCGGCAGTTGGTCCGATCCCTGAGGGCCTACAAATCGATCATCTTTGTAGAACGCCAGGGTGCGTCAATCCAGCCCACCTCGAAGTCGTAACGAATAAGGAAAACAGCATCCGCGGTGAGAGTCTCAATGCCATCAATGCTCGCAAAGTACGTTGCGATTATGGGCATCCTTTCGACGATGCAAATACATATATAAGACCAGACAACGGCTATCGACAATGTTTGACCTGCAAAGTTAGGACTAGAGCAGACTTTCATGCGAGGACGGGAAGATGAAGCCCCGTGGTGACCCTGCGAAAGGATACCGAGAAAAGGGCAAGAAGGAGAGGTAATGAATGAGAATAGAGTACGTGAAATAATCAAAGAACATTTAAAGGGAGAGTCCATCCGGTTTTGCCTGAAATGTGACCACCCAACAATGCAACAACGGATGTCCCCAAGCAGTAGGTATAGCAGCCATTGGAGATGTCTTACTTGTGGTTGCAGAATAATACGTAAGACAACAACAGTTGATGAAGTAATTGATGGTTTTGAGGGTAGCAAGCACGAAGGGGTAAACGGGGCAGGAAGGAATAATACGCCTAATATACGGGAAGGGCTGGCCAGAATAAGATTCTCAGAGGACAGCGAAGTGTTCTTGGATGGTAGTATACCATCCAAGAGTTACAGGTTCGCCGATATCATCCTTACCTATCTTCACTTTCAAGGAGCCAGAAGGAGGGTAGAGGGTGAGTTGCCTGCTAATCCTTATGAGTATTCACCTGAAGGCCGAAGAGCATATTCGGAAGCCCAACAGGACATGATTGATAAAGGCTACACCTTAGTAGGGCCGTTGGAGGCGAAAGATGAGTCAATTCACAACCCGTCTTGAGGTAACGCCGTTATCTGACGGTAGGAAATGGAAGGTAATCAGGACGTTCCGGTACGACGTCGGCCACCTGGGAAGCGGTACTACAATCACTATCCCGGCCGGATTCGTTACTGACTTTGCCTCATCTCCGAGATTATTCTGGCCCGTCGTGTCACCTTGGGGCAAGTGGGGTGAAGCAGCAATTGTCCATGACTGGTTGTATCGGGAAAAGAAGGTAACACGCCATTCACCATATGGTACTGCCCTGGGGGCTGTATCTGTCAGTAGCCGGTCGGTCACCCGCAAGAGAGCCGATGACATATTCCTTGAGGCCATGACCGTACTGGGTGTTGCTCCCTGGAGACGGAAGCTCATGTACTTCGGAGTCCGAGCCTTCGGCTGGCTGGCTTGGAAATGAAGCCTCGATTACTAGACTTATTCTGTGGAGCCGGAGGTGCCGCGAAAGGCTATCAACGTGCTGGGTTCTACGTAGTTGGAGTTGATAATAAGCCACAGCCTCATTATTGTGGTGATGAGTTCTACCAGGCGGACGCTCTGACCTTTAACCTTGAGGGATATGACGCCTACCACGCCAGCCCGCCTTGCCAACTCTATTCGCTGGCTTCTGTGGTGCATCGTAACAAAGGCGTGATATACCCAGACCTGATAGCAGCTACCCGTTTCCGCTTGTGCCTTAATGGCAAGCCTTTCGTTATTGAGAATGTCCCGCCGGCCGCGAAGTTCCTAGTGGAACCGATAACGCTATGCGGTACGATGTTCGGTCTGGGAGTGTTCAGGCACAGGGTATTTGAGTCAACCTTTGTACTTGAGACACCGGAGCACCACAAGCACAACGGGAAAATAGGCGATGGTAAATACTTCTCTGTTGCCGGTGGCGCTGGAAGATGGAAGTCCTGGGGTACAGTTTACCGTAACGTGTCGAAAGGTACTCGTGCCCAGTGGCGTCAAGCTATGGGAATAGACTGGATGCTGAGGAGTGAACTTACCCAGGCCATCCCGCCGGCATACACAGAATACATAGGCGGATACCTGATGAAGGCAATATCATGATAGTTGTCCGGACACCACTGAGAGTGAGCTTTCTCGGCGGAGGCACCGACTTCCCCGACTACTACAACGAACACGGAGGGGTATGTTTATCTACCGCTATCGACAAGTACGTCTATGTCATTGTCAAGAAACGATTAGATGACCAGATTGTCCTTCACTACACAAAGACAGAAACCGTCAATCAGGTAGAAGATATTCAGCATGACCTTATCAGAGAAGCCCTGAAAATGACCGGTATTGAAAAGGGGATTGAGGTCGCCACGATGGCCGACATACCAGGCGGTACAGGTCTTGGCTCGTCCAGTTCTCTCACAGTCGGTTTACTCCATGCACTCTATACCTTGCGGGATATCACCAAAGAGAAGAGCGAACTGGCCGAAGGTGCCTGCGAGATAGAGGTTGAAAGACTCAAGATGACACCGGGTAAGCAAGACCAGTACATCGCGGCCTATGGCGGGTTAAGGGTAATTGCCTTCCAGAAGGACCGTATTACATTAACTCATATCCCGCGTAAGATGCGAAGGGTCATGGACGACCACCTGATGTTGTTCTTCACTGGAGAGACCCGGGACGGTTGCAAAATCCTTACCGAGCAGAATGAGACCATACCGGACCAGCTTGAGATTCTACACAAGATGGTGAAGCATTGTCTACGGGGGCACCATCTGCTCCAGGAAAATAACACAAAGAACTTCGGGGAACTCCTTGACATCAGTTGGAATCTAAAGAAGCAACTCCATTCCAATATCAGCAACGAAGAGATAGACGGGATGTACTCTAAGGCGTTAAGAGCCGGCGCCAACGGTGGGAAGGTATGTGGAGCTGGAGGAGGAGGGTTTCTATTGCTCTGGTGTGAGCCGGAAGAGCAGGAATCGGTGCGTGAGGCCATGAGTGAATATAAGGAACTACTGTTCAAGTGTGAGGAGAAGGGTAGCACGGTGATACTGAAATGAAGACAATCTGGTCGTGGATAGGAGTATTTGCCCTGGCAATGCTGGTGAGCTTTTGCGCGTCCTGTACTCCGACTCCGTCAACCTTAATGGCACCTCAATCAGAAATAGCCCCTGGTAATATTGAAGTCCAAGCCGTTGAATATATTCCCCAGACATACCGAGCATGGGAGAGTGTCGAGCAATTTAGAGAATGGTTCAAGGCAAATAATGTGGGGAGGATACCGGGAGACGTTCCTGGTGATGATATAGACTGCGATGATTATGCCGATAGGCTTCAGAGGATAGCCTTAGAGCAAGGGTACGCTGTCAGTGTCGCACTGGTAGACCATTACGGGACATACTACGGTGTGAAGGTTAGGGATGCCACAACTGGTCATGCAGGGTGTATGGTCGACATCAACGAGCAGTATTACTACGTCGAGCCGTATCCGTGGAGAGATTACATCTGGAGAATAGGGTCAAGGGACTAACATAAAAGAAGGAGAAAGAATTGAAGACCAAAGAATACGCTGTTGGAGTCCGCACTATCCTGGGGAATCTACCGTTCAAGGCAATTGTTGAAGTCATAGAGGTCCTGGAGAAGGTCCGGGCGGAGGGCAGGCGTATCTTCATCATGGGCAACGGAGGGTCAGGTTCTACTGCCTCTCATATAGCCGGTGACCTGATGAAGGGCTGTCATATGGACGCAATGTGCCTGAACGATAACATGGCGACGCTGACGGCATGGGCGAATGATGAGAGTTATGATGATATATTCGCAGAGCAACTTGATGACTTTGTGCAGGCGGATGATGTGGTTATTGTCCTCTCAGCTAGTGGGAATTCCCGTAATATCCTGAGGGCAATCCGGATGGCTGGTTCTATCCCAGCGCTGACGGTTGCTCTGACCGGCTTCGATGGTGGACAAGTGAAAGACCTTGCCGACATTTCCGTCATTGTACCCTCTGAAAATATGCAGCAGATAGAAGATGCCCACCTGATGATAGGCCACATGATAACTACGGCGTTGAGGGAGGAGTGAAATGAGAAAGTTTCTTTGCTTGTTAGGCTGGCATAGAAAAAGAAAGACATCGATAGAACACCTCACCAATTCCCCTGGATATATTGAAACGACACGCTGTGCTATATGTGATGAGATATTGCATGAAGAGATAGTGCGGTAACGCCGCTTCGTTAAAGGAGGAATGAAATGAAAAAGGACACCATTCTGAGATTGCTTCCATGGATTATTCTGTCGCCTATCTTGATACCATTCGCAATAGTGTTTCTCTTCGTCAATGGAATCTTTGACTTGTTCGGCAAAGTGTTTGGTCCTGATGAAGTTCCTTTTTGAATCGGGGGACTCTTGACAATACCATCAGCTAGTGCTACGATGGTATTGCATTACTCTTCATCTCCTTCTAGCAAGGGACTCTCTCCGGAGGGTCTTTTGCTTTGTCTCTTGACAGCAGTACATTACCGTGTTATCGTTATTGAAAGCGCCGGGCCTTCCCGCTAGTGCGTCAATTGGCGCTCAGGAGGTTAGAGATGGCACTAGAACTCCGAAGAAGAGTCTCCGAGGTTCTCAATAATTCTGTTTTACCATTCTTCAGCGTCCGGGGGACAACCGACAAGGTTGCAACGGCGGACCTTGATAAGAACAACAATCTCATTGTCACCCCGAGGGACGAAAACAATAATCCTATCAGCGGTACCACGCCGGATATGGACGGCCAGTCACCAAACGGTGTCAATGTTACCAGTGTAGACCAGATTATCATACCGGCCAATCCCAACCGTGTAGCCCTCGTGATGACCAACGACTCCGATACGGTCATCTATATTGGAATTGGTGAAGCATCCGCGCCTAATGGTGCCCCGCGGGTGAATACTGCTGGAGGCGTTTATACCCTCAGTAGGTATGGGACAGTCTTCAGTACCGGGGCGATTCACGCTTCTCATGGTGGGGTAGGGAATAAGGTACTGACCTACCAGGAGTTCCATTAATGACTGGTCCGATACAGAATCCGCGGGGGGTAATATCAGCCTTTCCAACCAAGGAAGTTCATGCAGTTGACGAGGGGTTCCTATCACCAACAGCAACCCCAAACTTGACCATCGGTGGAGGCAGAGTAATAGCACCCACCGG
>SDBU01006755.1_pt1 | contig 13411 bp, 9 predicted proteins | sample 2277071 | NCBI WGS metagenome assembly SDBU01 (sample SAMN10397929, study PRJNA504765) | marine sediment metagenome | isolation source: marine sediment core GS08_GC12, 126 cmbsf | place: Arctic Ocean: Gakkel Ridge, Loki's castle | collected 2008 | reverse complement strand
CGTCGTCGATGTCGGCCATCGTCAGCGTCGCGCCCAGCGGGACGCCCCACAGCCGCTCGTTGCCCACGAAGGAAGTGACGGTCAACAGATATCCCGGCCGGGTGGCGTCGTACACCAGGCCCGTCGGGCTGACCCCGCCGTTGGAGTCGCCGATATCCGTGGCCGTGGCGTCAACGGTGCTGATGGTGTAGATCTTCTGGGAGGTCAAGCCGTACAGCGTGTCGCCTATGAAATCGATGCCGGCGAGGTCCTGCGGCACGATGCCCAGCTCCACCGTCGAGCCGAGCGGCAGGGGATCCTCCCCGGGGTCGGGTACCGGGATATCGCCGGCGCGGTAGAGTATCTGGTAGAGCCGGTTGGTGGCCCCGTCGACGCCGTACATCGTCCCGTCGGGGGCCACGGCAATCGAGTCGATCCGGCCGACGCCGAGGATCAGAGGCAACTGGGTGACCTTGGCGTTGGTGGCGTTGACGCTGACCAGGTAGGGCCCGGTCGGATCGGGGCCCGCCGGGTCGTTGGCCGGGTCGGTGTCGACCACCGTAGCCACGCCGTACAGCGACAGGTCGGCAGGACTGTAGTCCAGCGCCGTGATATCATAATTGAACGAAGGAATCGCCACGTCGGTCAACGTGCCGACCATCGTGGTCACGAAGCCGTTGTAGCGGATCAACTGCCACTCCGTCGCGCTGACTTCGTTAATGGCGAAGATCCAACCGGTCGTGTTGGCCGCCAGGGCGCTGATGCTGGCGCCCAGCGTCGGCGACATCAGCGTGCTGCTGGAGCCGTTGTCCACAACGTAGCCGGTGCCGTTGTTGTCAATCGCCGCCGCCTGGACATCGCTGCCCAGGCCATCGCCCGCACCGTCATCCAGTTGGGTGGCGATGAAGGCGTTGCTGTCGACGATATCCAACTGGCCGGCATCGTTCAGGGCGATGGCCTGAACGTTACTGCCCAGGGAGGGCCCGCTGATCAACTGGAAGTTAATGCCCGCAACCGTCACGCCGGCCTGCAGCAAGACGCCACCGGGGAACACGCCGATCTGCGGGGTGTCCTCGGCTTCGTCGGTGAAGGGGGACAGGTCCGACCAGGCAAAGTGGGGCACCGCGGGATCCTCGCCCTCGTCCTTGAGGGCCGCCGAGGCGATGACCGCACCGACCAAGACACCGCCGGAGGCGTCCGGCGCCGACGGAGCGGCCGGCTTCCCGTCCTTACTGCCCAGCATCGGCACTTCTTTGGTCCACCACTCCCAGTCGGCCCCCACGACATCCCCGGTCAACTTCAGGCCGAGTTGGGCGTCTTTCTCTTCTTCTTCTTCTCCTTCCCCAGGGTCGGGGGCGGGATCGCCCTCCCCCCCCTCGTCTTCTACGGGGGTGCTGTTGGCGACCTTCAAGGTTCCTATGGTCAGCGAGGTCTCTATCGAGGCGCTGGAGATGTAGACGGCGAAGATCTCCGTCCGGCTGCCGCGGGGCCAGGGCTCCTCATTCTCGTCTTCCTCGCCTTCTTCACTGGGCGGGGGGGCGTGTTCCAGCCACGCCACGCCCCCATCCTCCGTCTCCTTCAAGATGGGGTCGCCGTTCGGCCACAGCACCGGTTCGAGGGACGAGCTGACGCCAACGAGATCGATCAGTTCGACCGCCCCGGTGTCCGGGTTACGCCACGTACCGATCAGTTCGACCGAGTCGCCCGGGTTGCCATCGAGAACCACGCGCACAGTGTCCCCACGGCTGTTGTGGTACAGGAAGGAGTCAGAGATCGCGACCATCTCGTCGGTGAAGGGGTCTCGGAATCCATCCACCGTCAGGGTGGTCAGCAGAAGCCTCTGTTCCAGGGCTTCGAGCGTCGGCAACGCGTCAGGCCGAATGTTCTTCTTCGTCCGTCGAGACATATTTCGCTCTCCAACTTGCACTTACACCGACTGAGTACTCTCCATGAGGCTGCGTCGCAGTCGTCGGGCACCGGGTTGCAGCAGGGCGCAACGGGAGACCGCCGCCTATAATACACTACCGAAAACCCCACCCATAATACACTGCATAATTGTCATTTTGGCCGCGCAGTGTCAACGGAATTCCCCCCGCCGCGGGGTGGGGCCTCCGCGTCGTCGGCGACCCTTGAGTCCGGGCGCAATCAACAGGCTCCGGGCCCGCGGCGGACGCGACAATTCCTCCGGTCGCCGGCGGCGGCGTCCGGTGGCGCGGCCCGGCCGGGGGCCCGGCGGCCTAGACGACCTTAACTCTCTTTTTTGCGCTTACTTACGTCCAGTTCCAGCTCCCCGAACTGCTCCTCGTGCCGCCGAATCAGTTGGCTCAGCGTAATGGCCAACCGTTTGGCTGAGAAGTAGTTCATGATTACGCGCTCGTTGACCTGAAAAACGATCTCCGGCTGGTTCTGCTGCGACGCGGGGGTGCTCTGGCCGAGCAGGTTGACCCCGAAGTCCATCATCACTTCCTCGGCCGTCGCGTTGGCGCGAAAGGCGTTGGCGTAGCCGGTCCGCATATTGCGCTCGTCCATGCGAAGCCGAACCTGTTGCTGGCCGGTCTGCTCCCTGGCCTGATCCTCGACGGCCTTGGGGGCTGCTTCCGGTTTCTTCTCATCCGCTGCCATGGTGACTCCTTCCAGGTTGTAATTCACTTATAGGACAACCGCCCCGACGGGGCCGTTGCCGGTGGAGATGCAGTATCGCCCCGATCGGCGGCTGTGACAAGCGGAAATGCCGGACAATCTGCCCCTTCCGGCCGGGCGAACGAAGGGCAACCGGCGATGCCGCCGCCGGTGGGGCTGTCACCCGGAGCGGCCGCGGCCCGCCCAGGCAGGCGAGAAGACCCCACAATATCCCATTGTCACCGAGTCTCCGGCGGCCTATGATGACGTGGGGCCACCACGATTTCGCATGCCCCGCCGCCCCAACGAGAGCGCGGCGCCAACGTCACCCGGCGTGGCCGACGGCGCCTCGGGGCGGCACGGACAAGACCGATGTCACTGACGGCCGGGCCGGCCCCGCGGGGGCCGCGACGGCCGGGAACCCATTGTGGAGGTTCGCATCATGGACGAAGGCTTTGTCAAACGCCTGCAGTCGGCCACGCGGGCAGCGTGGTTCACGATCCTGGTGGGTGTGATCTGGATGCTGGCCGCCTGGAGCGTCTGGATTGTCCTCCTGGCCTACCGCCCCGGCTGGCTGCTGGAATTCTGGGGCGGGCAATCGCTGACCTGGGATCGGGTGCACTTGCTGATGCTGGTGTTCATGGCGGCGTCCAAGCTCATCCTGTTCGTCTTCGTGATGCTGGCGATCTGGATGACCCTGTGGACCCGACAGTTGAAGCGGTCGGCCGACGGGTAGGGCGGAACCATAGGCGCCGCCGGGAGGGACGTCGCGACTGATGCATGATGCCCTTGGCGAGCACTGCGCCGAGATCAACCGCTGCAACCAGCGCGGCGGGCGAATGCTGTCGATCGTCGACCTGATCGAGGCGGGCACGATCGACCCTGACTGGGCCGCCTACGCCCTGGCCGTCATCGCCGCGGGCGCGTCGTTCCTGGTGGGCGCTTCCCCGGGCGGGGCGGGCAAGACCACCGTGATGGGGGCGATGCTGAACCTGGTGCCCGCCGGCGTCCGCCTGCGCCCCGCCGACGGCCTGGCCGCCATCGAGCGCGGGGCTCAGGCCCCCCGCCCGCGCTGCTGCTACGTGTGCCACGAGATCGGCCGCGGGCCCTACTACGCCTACCTGTGGGGCCGGCCCCTCCGGGCCTTCTTCGACCTGCCCGCCACCGGGCACATGCTGGCCACCAACCTGCACGCCGACACCTACGACCAGGCCCACCGGCAAATCTGCCGGGACAACGCGGTCAGCGAACAGGCCCTGCGGCAGATGAAGGTGATGTTCTTCCTGTCCGTCCGCCGCGACGGCGGCCGTATCGATCGCCGCATCGAGGCCGTCTGGGAGAGCGACGGCCGCGACGAGCACCGGCGCCTCTTCGCCGCCGACGCCCCCGCCCCGCCCGCCGGGCGAAGCGCCCTGGCCTCACCCGAGCAGATCGCCGCGGCGCGGGCAACCCTCGAGCGCATCCGGGCGCGAGGCGACAGGACCATCGAGCAGGTCCGCGCGCTGCTTACCGCCGACCCGCAGCCCGGCCGGTGACGCCCATCGGAACGGCCCAAGGGTCGGGCCCCGCCACGATTGACGGCCTTTTCCCTTGCCCCGACGGACGCGGGGCCTATACTCCGGGCATCGTGGGCACGTGCGTTTGGGATCGTTCATCTAAGAAGGAAAGGACCTCACATGGACTCTGCCACCTCTCACCGAACCCTCGGCCGGGCGTCGATCCTGGCGCTGACGCTGATGGCGACGCTCGTCTTCACCGGCTGCAACGGCATGAGCCTGCCGATGTTCGGCAAGCCGGGCCCCAAGCTGTTCCTCTTGCTCCCCGACAGTTGCAACACCCCCGACGGCATGACGCTCGATAGCGCCACCGGCGTCATGTACCTGGCCTGCCCGAACTTCAACGAGAACATCCTCTTCCCGGGCATCATCGTGAAGATCAACCCGGACAACACCTGGGCCAAGTTCTCCGACCTGCCCGCCCACCCCGACACCAACCGCGTCGGCCCGATGGGCCTGGACATCGGCCCCGACGGGCACCTGTACGTCGCCGACAACCAGTATTTCTACAACATCAGCCGCAAGAGCCGCCTGCTGCGGGTGAAGATCACCGACGGCAAGGCCGACGGCACCGAGGTCGCCGTCGACGGCTTCTGCCTGGCCAACGCGGTGATCTGGCGTGACGACGCCGTGTACGTCAGCGACACCTTCTCCGAAACCGACTCGGTCAGCTACGTCTACCGGATCACCCAGGCCGAGATGAGCAAGGGCACCGTCCATCTGACGGCCGACCCGAAGGACCCCCACATCATCGCCACCTTCAAGACCGACAAGGACCTTCGCGGCGACAGCGCCGGCGCCGACGGGCTGACCTTCGACGCCGACGGCAACCTCTACTGCGGACTCTTCGGCGACGGGACGATCCACAAGATCAGCTTCGACGCCAAAGGCAAGCCGACCCAGAAGCTGCTCATCCGCAGCAAGACCATGCCCAGCGCCGACGGGATGTTCTGGGACGCCAAGAGCAACCTGATCTACATCGCCGACTCGGCCAAGAACGCCATACGGGCCTTCACCACCGACGGGAAGCTCCACACGATCGCCGAGAGCCCCGACAGCGACGGGGCCAAGGGGCAGCTCGATCAGCCTTGCGAGGTCATTGTCCGCGGCGACGAGCTGATCGCCGTGTGCTTCGACATGGCCTTCCCCGGGCTGATGAACACCGAGTACGACAAGGCCCACACCCTGTCGGTAATCAAGCTGGACCCCAAGCGAGGCAGCAAGTAGGCCCGCGGTGACTCGTCGACCACGGCCCGCTCGGCCGGCACGCCGGGCGGGCCGTCGGCGACAACCACGTCTCGAAAGACACGATCGGGTACCGCGATGAATCTGAATCTCACCGACAAGGTGGCCATCGTCACCGGCGCCTCCAGCGGGTTGGGTAAGGCCATCTGCCTGGCCCTGGCCGCCGAGGGCGCCAAGGTCGCGGTTAACTACTTCCGCAACGCCGAAAAGGGCATCGACTTTATCGACGACGCCAACGCCGTCGTCGCCGAGATCGCCGCCGCCGGCGGCACCGCCGCGGCCGTGCCGGCCGACCTGGCCGAGGAGGCGGAGATCCTGGCGATGTTCGCCCAGACCGAAAAGCAGCTCGGCCCGGTGGACGTGCTTGTCAACAACGCCGCCGCGTTGGGCACCGGGCCCATCACCAGCTACTCCAAGGCCGAGTGGGAGTACATCTTCACCGTCAACGTCACCGGCGCCTTCATCGCCAGCCGGGAACTGGTGCGGCGCCTGCTGGAGGCCGACCGCCCCGGCCGCATCGTCAACATCGTCTCCCAAGCGGCCTTCCTGGGCTCCACCACCGGCCATCTGCCGTACGACTCCAGCAAGGGCGCGATGGTATCCCTCACCCGGGCACTGGCGCGAGAGGTGGCGGCCAAGGGCATTCACGTCAACGCCATCGCCCCGGGAATGATCATGACCGAGATGGTGGCCAAGACGTGGGAGAAGAACAAGGCACGCTACCTGGCCAGCATCCCCGTCAAGCGCATCGCCCAGCCGGCGGAGATCGCCGCCATCGTCACCTTCCTGGCCTCCGACGCGGCCAGCTACATGACCGGCGCCACCGTCGACGCCACCGGCGGCATGATGATGCACTGACGGCGAAAGCCGGGCGGGGTGCCCGCGCCGGCGCGAGTACGAAGACGTGCCCCAGTCGGGGATGCACCCGGTCGGGGAGACGGGCACCGTGTGCGGGCGGCTGTGAGTGGGTCTGTGTGACCTTCGCCGTCATGTCTACATCCTTTCAGGAGCTTGGGCCATGGACGAGACACTTCTCGGTTTTGCCTTGCTGGCCGTGGGAGCCATTTGTGGTGGGTCGTTCGGCCTGCCGAGCAAGTTCGCCCCCAAGGACACCCCGTGGGAGGTGCTGTGGGGGCCTTTCTTCCTCTTCGTGACCATCCTGATACCCACCGTGGTCGCACCCCTGGTGGTGGGCACAGGGAACTTGGGGGAGATCTACTCCTCGGTCTGCGGGAGCAAGGTGATCGTCCCGGCGTTGATCTTCGGCCTGTTGTGGGGGCTGGGGTCGATGACGTTGGGGATGAGTTTCGCCTTCATCGGGCTTTCGCTGGCGTACTCGCTGAATTACGGCGCCCAGATCATCTTCGGCTCGCTGATGCCGTTGACGATGTTCGACGCCCATCACATCCCCACCGCCCACGGCGCCGTGATTCTCTCCGGGGTGGGCGTGTGCCTGGTGGGCGTGATCGTCGCCGGGCGGGCGGCCATGCTGAAAGAGCGCAGCCTCAAACAATCCGAGCCACCCGCCGAGGCCGAGAAGGCCACGGAAACGTCGAAGAGCCCCCGCATGCTCATTGGGGTCATCATCGCCGTGCTGTCGGGGGTCCTGTGCGCCTCCTACGCTGTTGCCGCGCGATTCGCCCAGCCAATCAACGATCTGAAGGCGGTCAAGGAGGGCCTCAGCCCATGGGCGGCGTCCTTGCCGATGACGGCGCTTGTTCTCTGGGGCGGGGCGGTCTCCGCGTGCCTGTATTGTGTGGTGCAACTGACGCGGAACAAGACGTGGAAGCATTTCTCCGCCCCCGGCGTCGGCCGTATCCTCTTGCTGGCCGGTGCGATGGCCGTGCTGCATGACATGGCGCTGTACTTCTTCGGCATGGCACTACACAACCTCGGCAAGCTGGCCGTGCCGGTGGGCTACCCGGCCTTCATGGCGATCGCCATTCTCGTGGGCAACATCCACGGTTTCCGCACCGGCGAGTGGAAGGGCGCCAGCAAACAGAGCATCGGGTGGATCGTCGCCGGCATCATCATCCTCGTCGCCGGCGTGTTCGTCCTGGCCAAGGGCAACGCCATGACGCCAAGCTAGCCCTGTCGCCCTCACAGGACCCAGCGAGGCCGGTGCCACCGCCACAAAGAATCAGCCACAGATAAACGCAGATGAGGCCACGGCAGAACACAAGGATCGACATCAATGTTTAGCGGCGGAGCTTGCTCCGCGTTGCCGTCAACGGCGAATGCACCACAGAGGGCACAAAGCACACAGAGAAAGACAAGGGCAGAAGTTACGCCAGATGGCGCACGAACGTGCAAAACACATTCGACATGTTGAGCGTTACTAGTACAGACGAACGCAGATGAGGCCACGGTAGGGCGCGATCCGGCGGCATGCGGACATCGAGCGAAGGAGAGCGGATGGACTACCTGATGGGTATCGACCTGGGCTCCACGAGCCTCAAGGCCATCGTGTACGACCTCGACGGGCGCATTGTCGCCCAGGGCAGCCGGCCCACCGAGCGGCACCACCCCAGCGACGAGCACCCCGAGTGGACGGTCTGGCTGCCCGAGCAGATCTGGGGCGATACGGCCGCGGCCATCGCCGACGCCGTGGGGGCGTTGGATGACCCGAAGCAGGTCCGCGCGGTGGCCGTCACCGGCATGGGCATGGACGGCGTGCCCATCGACGAGGCCGGGAAATGGCTGTACCCGTTCATCAGTTGGCACGACACGCGGACGACGCCCCAGCACGACTGGTGGCGAGAGCACGTCGGCTTCGAGAAGAACTTCTCCATCACCGGCAACCCGGTCTGGTCCATCAACGCCGGCCTTCGCATCCGCTGGATGGCCGAGAACGAGCCGGAGATCCTGGCGCGGACGGACAAGTGGCTGCTGATCGAGGACTTTCTCAACTTCATGCTGTGCGGGCGCCGGGCGACGGATTATTCCATGGCCGGCTGCACGCTGCTGTTCGACCTGCGGAAACTCGCCTGGTCGGACGAGCTGATCGCCGCCTCGGGCATCGACCGCCGCCTGCTGCCCGAGCCGCTGCCCAGCGGCACGGTGCTGGGCGAGATCACCGCCGAAGCCGCCAAGGCCACCGGCCTGGCCGCGGGAACGCCGGTGGTGCTGGGCGGGCACGATCACATCTGCGGGGCCCTGCCGGTGGGCGCCTTCGAGCCGGGGTCGGTGCTGGACGTAACCGGCACGTGGGAGGTCGTGCAGACCCCCACCGCCGAACCCGTGCTGACGGCCGAGGTGCACCAGATGGGGCTGACCGTGCAGGCCCACGTCGCCCGCGGGCGCTTCGCCACCTGGGCCGCCGCCCCGGCCGGGGAAATGCTCGAATGGTACCGCGGGCAGTTCGGCTTCGAGGCCGCCCAAAAAGCCAAGGCCGAGGGCGGAGAGGATTGGGACCACCTGTTGGCCGAGGCGGCCGAGGCAACTCCGGGCGCCGGCGGGGTGATGTTCCTGCCCCACATGTCCGCCGCGGCGTGCCCGGTGGCCGACGACCGCAGCCTGGGCGCCTTCGTGGGCCTCGCCGGCCGATCCACACGCGGGGACATGCTCCGCGCGGTCATCGAGGGGCTGGCGTATCAGTTCCGCGACATCCTCGATGCGGTCGGCGCCGGGCTGGGTATCGATCTGGACAAGGTCATCGCCGTCGGCGGCGGCACGCGGAACGCCCTGGCCATGCAGATCAAGGCCGACGTGCTGGGCAAGCCCATCGAGGCGCCCGAGGTGGCCGAGGCCACACCCCTGGGCGCCGCCATCCTCGCCGGGGTGGGCGTGGGCCTTTACCAAGACGAATCCGCCGCCTTCGCCCGCGTAGCCCAACCCGGGAAGACGTACACCCCGGATTCGGCACGATCCGCCGACTACGCCGAGCGGTTCAACATCTACAAGCAGTTGTACCCGGCCCTCAAGCCGATCAGCCATCAGCTCTTCGACGGCACCCAAAGCTGACCGGCCGGCGCGGGGCGGGCCCGGGCCGGAAAACCAAGACTTGCCGCCGCCGGCAGATGCGGCCATGATAGTGCGACCACTCGCGCCGCCGCGGCGCCGACATTGCCCGCGACGGTCGCCGTCACATTCGAGACACCGACATCAAGTAAGGAGTCATCGGTATGGCCAAAATGTCCGGCAACGTCAGAAGCCGCCTCAGCGTCATGATGTTCCTCCAGTTCGCCATGTACGGCGTGTGGATCATCCCGCTGGGAGCGTATCTGAGCACGATGAATTTCACCGGCATGCAGATCGCGTTGATTTACAGCACCTCCGCCTGGGCGTGCCTGATCGCCCCATTCTTTGTGGGGATGATCGCCGACCGGTTCTTCGCCGGCGAAAAGGTGCTGGGGGTGATGAACCTCGTCGGCGCGGCGCTGCTGTTCTACGCCACCACGATCACCTCGCCGGTGCACCTGTTCTGCGTGCTGCTGGTGCAGCAGCTCTGCTATATGCCCACCTGGGCGCTGGCCAGTTCGATTGCCTTGGCCCAATCGGACAACCCGGAGCAGGAGTTCCCCGGCATTCGCGTGATGGGCACCATCGGCTGGATCGTCGTCAGCGCCATCACGCTGGTGGCCGCCACGTACCACTGGAACATTGAAGTGACCAGGTGGCCAATGCTGATTGGGGCGGGCATCAGCGCCATAGCGGGCGCCTTCGCCTTCATGCTGCCCAACACGCCGCCGAAGACCACCGGCAAGAAGGTCACCATCAGCGACGTCCTCGGGCTCAAGGCCCTGGCGCTGCTGAAAAACCCCAGCTTCGCCATCTTCGTCGGGGCGTCGTTCCTGATCATGTTCTCCGGGGCGTTCTACTGGACCTTCTGCAACATCTTCCTCAACGAAGAGGGCATGTCGGCGGTGGCGTTCAAGCAGAGCTTCGGGCAGATGTCCGAGATGATCTTCATGCTCATGATCCCCTTCTTCTTCCGCCGCCTGGGCGTGAAGGTGATGCTGCTGGTGGGCATGCTGGCATGGGCGGGGCGTTTCCTGCTGTTCTCCTACGGCAACATGGAGAACCTGGTGTTCATGTACTACGGCGGGCTCATCCTGCACGGGGTGTGCTTCGACTTCTTCTTCGTGACGGGCCAGTTGTATACCGACCGCAAGGCCCCCAAGAGCGTGCAGGCCAGCGCCCAGGGGTTCATCTCACTGGTCACCTTCGGCGTGGGCATGCTGTTGGGCAACCTCCTGGCCGGGGCGGTGGTGGACCATTACACCATCCACGGCGAGCCGGTGGCGAAGACCTATACGCTGCCCGCCACGACGACGCTCAGTATTGGCGGTGCCGCTGCCCGCGACAAAGCCCCCTTCAAGGGAATGGTCGACGACGTCCGGGTGTATGATCGGGCCCTGGGAGGCCAGGAAGTCGGTATCTTGCAGGCCACCGAGGCCGGCAAGAAGAAACTGGAAGAGCGCCTCCGCGAAGAGGCCAAGGACGCCGGGGAGAGCGTGGACCTCAAGAAGGGCCTGCTGCAGCACCTGACGTTCGAGGGAACCGAGGCGGCCGTCACCGGGGGCGAGTACGTCGAGTCGAAAGACGACGACGGCAAGGCCCTGCGAAAGGGGAAGGTGCTCAAGCTGGACGGGAAAGACGACCGCATCGCCGTCGCCGACATCAAGCCGGACAAGGGGCTGACTTTCGCCGCGTGGATCAACCCGGACGCCGACGAACAGAGCAGCACGATCTTCGCCGAAGGCGAGGGCGCCAGCGGCATGTCCCTCAGCCTGGTCGGCGGGAAGCTCCGCATGACAGCGGGCGCGACAACCCTGGAAACGGTCGCCACCGTGGGCAAGGGAAAGTGGACCCACGTCGTCGGCACCTACGACGGCAAGCAGCTTCAGTTATATGTCAACAAGGCCCTGTTCGTCCGGCACAAGTGGAAGTCCGTCTGGATCATTCCCGCCCTGATCGCGGTCGGGATCGCGGTGCTGTTCGTCCTGTTCTTCAAGGATGACGGCAAGAGAAGTGAGGACCTGGAGCAGCCCGCCGAGACACCTGCCCAAGACCCACCGGCCGCGGAGGGAACCGCACCTGCCGTGGGCGGAGCCGGCTCCGGTGGCGAATCGTGAGCCTTGGCCTTCCCGTAACGAATGCCAAGTGAACCGACAGCATCCCGCCCCGCCGTCCAAGACGGCGGGGCGGGCCCGAGATTGGGGACATAAACATGGCCGAGTATCTGTTGGGTATCGACAACGGCGGGACGGTCTCCAAGGCCGCGCTGTTTACGCTGGACGGCAAGGAAGTGGCCGTCGCCACGCGGAAGGTGGAGGCGCTGTCGCCTCAGCCCGGGTGGGATGAGAAGGACGCCGAGAAGATGTGGGCCGCCACGGCCGAGGCGATCAAGGAGGTGATCGGCTCGGCCGGGGTCGATCCGTCGGCGATCGCCGCCGTCGCCTGCACCGGTCACGGCAACGGGCTGTACCTGGTGGATGAGAAGGGCACCCCCGTCCGCAACGCCATCGGATCGGCCGACTCGCGGGCGAGGGCCTACTCCGACCAGTGGGCCGCCGACGGCGTGGGCGACGCCATCCGCCCGAAGACCATGCAGGCCATCTGGCCCGCCCAGCCCAACGCCCTGCTGGCGTGGGTGCGCGACAACGAGCCGGAAACCCTCGCCAAGACCAAGTGGGTGCTGATGTGCAAAGACTTCATCCGCATGCGCCTGACGGGCGAGGCCTACGCGGAGCTGACCGACTTTTCCGGCACCAGCCTGATGAACGTCGGCACCGGCCAGTACGACCCGGACGTGCTGGCCGCGTTCGGCATCCCCGGCATGCAGAAGTACCTCCCGCCGCTGCGGAACTCGGCCGACCTGTGCGGGTCCATCACCGCCGCCGCCGCCGCGGTGACCGGCCTGGCCGAGGGCACCCCCGTGGCTGGGGGCATGTTCGACATCGACGCCTGCGGGCTCTCCTCGGCCATCACCGACGAGAGCCAACTGTGCATGATCCTGGGCACCTGGGGCAATAACCAATACATCTCCAAGACCCCCGTGGTCGACCCGGACGTGTTCATGACCTCCTGCTACTCGATCCCCGGCTACTACCTCATGCTCGAGGGCAGCGCCACCTCGGCCTCCAACCTCGAATGGTTCATCGACCAGTTCTTCACGGCCGAGGCCGCCGCCGCCAAGGCCGCCGGGGGGAGCGTGTACGACGTCATCAACGCCGCCGTCGCCGAGACCGACCCCGCCGAGGCCGGCGTGATGTTCCTGCCGTTCCTGTACGGCAGCAACGTCAGCCCCGACGCCTCGGCCTGCCTGATCGGCCTGAGCAACCGCCACACCCGCGGGCACGTGCTGCGGGCCATCTACGAAGGCGTCGTCTTCGGCCACCTCGCCCACGTCGAACGCCTGCTGAAGTTCCGCAAAATGCCCGAACGCATCCGCCTGTCCGGCGGGGCCGCCCGGTCGGAGGTGTGGGTGCAGATCATCTCCGACATCTTCCAGGTCCCCGTCGACGTGCCCGACGGCACCGAACTGGGCGCCCTCGGCGCCGCCATCTGCGCCGCCGTCGCCGTCGGCAAGTACGAAAGCTACCAAGCCGCCTGCGACGCCATGGTCCGCTTCTCCAGAAGCTACACCCCCAACGCCGACCTGGCCGACCTGTACAAAACCAAATACGCCCGCTACAAAACCGTCCTCGACGCCCTCGCCCCAGCCTGGGAAAAGCTCGTCTGGCAAGCGTAGCCAGACTGCCCGACGTGCGGGCAGCGCACAGTGGGCTTCTCCCCGCGTAGGCCCCCACCGGGCTTGCCCCGGTGGAGCGCCAGATTCGTCACTACCCGCGAACCCCCGCCCGCTTCCGCCCCCACCGGGCTTGCCCCGGTGGAGCGCCAGATTTGTCACTACCGCGCCCGCCCCCACCGGGCTTGCCCCGGTGGAGCGCCAGATACCCCACTACAAGAGCCGCTTCCGCTCACGCATCTCCCCGCGGCCAGAAGCCGGGCACGGACAGGTCGTACTCGCCGAAGGTTCCCAGGTACATGCTGGAGCGAAAGATCGG
>SDBU01006754.1_pt1 | contig 13412 bp, 13 predicted proteins | sample 2277071 | NCBI WGS metagenome assembly SDBU01 (sample SAMN10397929, study PRJNA504765) | marine sediment metagenome | isolation source: marine sediment core GS08_GC12, 126 cmbsf | place: Arctic Ocean: Gakkel Ridge, Loki's castle | collected 2008 | reverse complement strand
TCACGTATAGCCTCTACAAAAGTTAGCTCTTTCATTTTCTTCTCCTCAGGCATAGATATACTCCAGGACATCCTTGGGTTCTGCGAACGGGCTCTCCGAAGCAAACTTAACCGCCTTATCCAGCTCCGCCAGCACTTCCCTGTCAATTTCTTCAGCTTCCTTTTCGGTTAATACCTTCATCCCAATGAGCTTTTCTCTAAATTTCTTGATAGGCTCATTCTTCCACCCCTCGTCAATATCTTCTTGTGATCGGTAGCGAGTCTCTCTATCCGCTGAATAGTGCCCGCCCAGTCGGCTGGATTTACACTCTATAAAGGTAGGGCCCTCACCCCTCCTGGCTCTGGCAACTGCCTCAGACATCACCTCATAGACCGCTATCGGGTCAGTTCCATCAACAGCCACGCCGGGAATGCCATAGGCAGCTGCTCTATCGGCGATGGTTTTTAGACGTGTGCTCTTGCTGGCAGCAACAAAAGAGGCCCACTTATTATTCTCACAAAGGTAGATAACAGGGAGCTGCCACAGTGCACCCAGGTTTATTCCTTCATGGAATCTCGCTGTATTACAGGCGCCATCCCCAAAGACGTTGAGAGTAACCTGGTCTGTCCCCCTTAATCTGGAGGAAAGAGCCAGCCCGGTAGCCATTGGTATTGAAGACCCCACAATCCCTTCAGCACCCAACCAGCCGATATCCCAGCAGGCAGGATGGTTAGGACCCCCCACACCACCGCTGATGCCAGTCTTCCTGCCAAATTGTTCCGCCATAAACCGGTCGATTGGCACACCCTTGGCGATTGCGTGCCCATCTGCGCGATGTTGAGTTACCAGATAGTCATCAGGCCTCAGGGCGGCGCCGGCACCGGCAGCCACAGCCTCCTGGCCAATGGCTAAGTGAAGATTACCGGGGATATCCCCCGTTAGATGAAGTTCGGCACACCTTTGCTCAAAGTGCCTGGCTTTAAGCATTGTCCTGAACATATCAATCAGTTTCTCTTTTTCTATTGCCACGTTATACTCCTTTGCCTGCTTTACGTTACGTTGTCACCCTGATTGAACTATACTCATCACCTCCCTTGTCAATCTCTTAGACTATTCTTCCGACCGTAGAGCCAGTCACATACAAAAGGGATGAATAACACACATTCCGCCATCTATCAGTATACCAAGCCTAGGCATGTTGTCGGCGTTTGAAGAAGCTGGAAATAGAATAGCTATAACTATATTATTCCTGTTCGCTTAATCGCCTTAGAGTTCTTCTCGTCACCCAACGTCTGAAATGGTCAGGTAATTATTGGAAGGTTCTCTAGTGTAGATATATATATTTATACGCCTATTTAAGCAACTTGTCAACATCCTATTACACCTCACCACCTTCGGTTACAATATTGTAACCCCTATGTTATTATGTAAAGTTTTCGTCAGGGGCCCTCCCTGCCCTTTCCTCTTGTAGTCTCTAATACACTAACAAGCACATTCTTTTGACACAGCCAATTAGGATTGTTATAATACGAAAGTTAGATTAATGGAAGAGAGGACAGTAACGTGAGGATTGTTGACTTATCTCAACTTTTTGGGCCAATGATGCCAAAGTTTCCTCTACCAGGCCCAATGCAGGACGTCACTCTGCAAAGAGTGGAGTTCCAGGGACGATTTCACAAGCAGAGTACAGTCTATCATGGAACATTACATTTCGGCACCCACATGGATGCCCCCATCCACGTAATTGATGGCGGGAAGACACTTGACCAAATACCTCTGGAGAGCTGCTATGGGACAGGGGTAATCGTAGATTTTCGGTATATGCTAGATAAGAAGTGGCATCTCATTACCTCAGAGGACTTGGAAAAGGCAACGCCCAAGATTGAGCCCGGTGATTTTGTCATCCTCAACACTGGATGGCATAAGTTTTGGAATGTAAAGAACTATGATTATTTTAATTACGGTGCCGGGCTTGTCCCAGATGGAGCCGAATGGTTGGTGAAGAAAGGAATCAAAGCTTACGCTATAGATACCTGTGGCCTGGATACTGTTCTGGCTGAACATCCGCTTTCTGAGCGGATGCCCTGGTTATACAAAGAGCTCAAGAAGGAGACAGGAAGGGACGCTGATGAGGAGTTCCCCACGTACGAACCCTGCCATCGGATGCTTTTAGAAAACGGGATACCCGGCATTGAAAATGCTGGTGGTGATATTGACATGGTGACCGGAAAACGCTGTACTATCGCTGCTTTCCCCTTCCGATTAAAATACGGAGATGGTGGCATGGTACGGCTGGTAGCTATTGTAGACGAATAAATTTTTAAGGAGGCGACTAAATGGTAATCTCACTTCCCCCAGACAAGGTAATCATCACGGTAGCTCAAACAGGTGCTTTTTTAGCAATGGATAGCCCTTATGCCCCGGGGCAACCCGATGAAATCGCCGAATCAGCCTATGCTTGCTACAATGAAGGTGCGGCTATCGTCCACGTTCACGCTCGTGACAAAGAAGGAAAACCGTCGGTAAACCCTGATATTTTTGGAGAAATCCACGGGAAAATACGGGCCAAGTGCCCTATTATCCTCCAGGATACCACCGGTGGTGGCACGGTTGTCCTTAAGGACGCCTCCGGTGCCACCGTTACTGCTCCTGCCAACAGGGAACAACGCATCGACTGCCTGGATACCGACCCTCGCCCGGAGATGGCCTCTCTCAATATGGGGACTCAGCTTTTCACCATCGGCCCTCGTGCCGGCCATCCCTGGATGAATCCGCGTGAATATATTGAATTCTTTGCTACCCAGATGAGAGAAAAAGGGGTCAAACCCGTAATTGAGATTTATCAACCCGGTATGCTCCGCGAGCTGAAAAACCTGATTGACAAAGACCTGCTGGAAAAGCCCTACTATGTAGACCTGATACATAACACGGCCTTTCAAGGAGCTATCGAGACTCACCCTAAGTATCTAATGCTGTACCTCGACTTGTTACCTGATGACGCTGTATTTTGCTGTCTTTCAAGGGAGGAAGGCCACCTTTCTCTTACAACCCTAGCGATGATTCTCGGTGGTTGTATCCGCACCGGGTTTGAAGATGTTATCCATTACCGGCATTACCCGAAAGAGGAACTGGCTACCAGCAACGCCCAGTTAGTAGCTCGAGCAGTAAGAATTGCCCGAGAACTGGGTAAGGAACCAGTACCTCCTGAAGAGGCCAGAAAGATACTTGGCATGAAGCCTCTGTAAAACTAAATGTAGTTGACAGCTACCGAAGAAGAGCCGATTTTGAAAAGGAGTAGAAATGATAAAATTACCTGAGGATAAGGTCATCATTACAGTAGCTGTCACTGGTAGTTTTGCCACCAAGGAGGCATATCCTAATGCCCCCCTGCAACCCGATGAAATTGCCGAATCAGCCTATGCTTGCTACAATGAAGGCGCGGCTATCGTCCACATTCATGCTCGTGACAAAGAGGGAAAGCCTACAATAAGCGCCGCTGTTTATAGCGAGATACACCAGAAAATACGAGCGAAATGTAATATCATCCTTCAGGACACCACTGGCGCCGGCGCAGTTGTTGTCAAGGACTCCCCTGACAGCAGCCCTCAGGTCACCAGGGCACAACGTATGGAATGCCTGAATGCTAACCCTCGCCCCGAGATGGCCTCCCTCAATATGGGGACTATATTGCGAACCCTGGGACCTTTTGCCGGTGTCCCATGGATGAACCCACGTGAAGATATTGAATACTTTACCAGTCGGATGAGGGAATTAGGGGTCAAGCCCGAAATGGAGGTTTATCACCCCGGTATGCTCCGTGAGGTGAAAAACCTGATTGACAAAGGCCTACTGGAAAAGCCCTACTATGTAGACCTGGTATTTGGCATGGCCTATCAAGGAGCCATTGATGCTAATCCCAGGTATCTAATGCTATATCTTGACCTGTTACCTGACGATGTTATGTTCAACTGTCTGGCAATAGGCCCAAGCCAAAATCCTATCACAACAATAGGAATGCTCTCTGGCGGGTGTATCCGTGTCGGGTTAGAAGATAATCTCTATTACCGAAAGGGTGAACCAGCAACCAATCAACAACTGGTAGCCCGGGCAGTAAGAATTGCCCGGGAATTGGGCAAGGAACCAGTACCTCCGGAAGAAGCCAGGAAGATACTTAAACTTAAGCCTGTGTAGGGAATTAAAGGGGGGTGTTAGATGAAATTAAAGGATAAGGTTGCCATCGTGACTGGGGGTGGTGGTGGCATGGGCCGAGCGATTGCCCTTCGTTTTGCCAGGGAGGGGGCGAAGGTAGTAATTGGTGAAATTGATTCTGAGATGGGAAACAAGGTTGCTGCTGAAATTAAGGCCTTCAATGGTGAGGCAATAGCTATACAAACAAACGTTACAATAGGCGCCGAGGTCGACCGTTTAGTTAAGGCAACACTGGACCAGTACGGCAAGATAGACATACTGGTCAATAATGTCGGCGTCAGCGCTCGAGAGAAAAGCACCTTGTTTCACGAGTCCACGGAGGAGATTTGGGACTTCGTGATTGCCATATGCCTTAAGAGCGCCTTCCATTGTTCCAAAGCAGTACTACCACATATGATGGAGAGGCACAGCGGTAAAATTCTGAATGTTTCTTCTGTTGACGGGATATACGGTGGAGGTAAACCGGGGGAAGTTGAGTATTCTGCGGCCAAGGCCGGCGTTATTGTCTTTACCAAGTCACTGGCCAAACAGTATGGGCGGTATGGGATAACTGTCAATTGCTGGTCTCCCGGGCCTGTCAGAAGCAAAGCGACAGAGGTGTTTCCAGAGCGTTTTAAAGTATTTGAGGAACGAAGCTATGTGGGCAGGTTGGGGGAGCCCGAGGAAGTAGCCAATATGGCAGCATTTCTGGCCTCCGACGAAGCTAACTGGGTAACCGGCCAGAACATTGCAGTATGTGGAGGAGAAAGTTTAGGCTGGATGTAGTAAGGACTATTTCGGGATAGGCTAGCGCTGACAGATTCTATATGGCCAAGTATTGCTACGTTACATCAGGTTTACTAGCACTGGCCAAATAGCCACCACTATTGTCACATATATTTACTTCAGCAAATCCAGCCGCTGCTAACATTGTTTGCATCTCGCCCGCATCAGGAATGATGTCATTCTGCACAGCCGGGATTTGGCGGTGAACACCATTAATGATAGCCCGGCTAGAGGTGTGGCAAATGAATAGTTTACCGCCTTTCTTAAGGACGCGATTAACCTCGCTGAGAGACCTTGGCTTGTCCTGAAAGTGGGGAAGGCTAGAGTAGCACACCACAACATCAAAGATTTCCTCACCCAAAGGCATATTAGTCACATCAGCATGAAGGTACTCAATATTTCCGTTGAAGCCCTTGGCCTGGGCTTTTTTTAACATTTCTTCAGCACAGTCCAGGGTGACTAATTGCCCGTGCTTGCCAATCCTCCTCAAGAGATAAGGAACGAATACGCCAGTCCCGGTGCCCACATCAAGTACTACAAAACCCGGCTCGATATCCAGGCTTTCGACCATACGTTCCAGCTTGGTACTATCCTTCTCGGCAATGGTTTCATCCCAGATAGCCGCTTTCTCATTGAAATACGCCCTGCTCACTGCCTCCCCTCCAAGAGTGGTTTCTGCTGCCAGCCTTTTACTTTCCTCTTTGACGAGAAAATAGCCGCTATCATAAAGATTACCGAGGAAGTCACCACTATGGTAGCTCCGCTGGGGATATTGAAAATGTAAGAAAACAAAAGGCCTATCCAGCCAGAGAGGACGCCGAAGCCGGCTGAGAGCAGGAACATTCGTTTCATGCTGTAAGTAAGCTGGTAGGCAGCCGCCGCCGGATTCAGAATCAAGCTAAAAATAAGTAGCCCGCCAATGGAGCGGAGAGTGGCCGTTATGGTCGCCCCGGTTAAAAACAGGATACCGTATAGAATTAGAGTCGCCGGGATACCAACCGAGAGGGCCATGTCACGATGAAAAACGGTGGCTTGAATTTCCTTGTAAAACAGAAAAACGAGTCCCACTACAACCACCGTTACCACTCCCAGAATTATGATATCACTTCTGGTATTGGTGAGAATGCTACCCCACAGTAATTCCAGAGCTCCTGATTTGGTACCTGGCATCAGCCCCATAAAGAGGAAGGCAATCCCCAGCATTAGAGAAAAAATGACCCCCACCGAGGTTTCCGGACTAAGTTGACCACGGTCGGCAAGGGGGCCAATGACAGCCGCCGATAGAAGGCTAAAGACAAAGGCACCTATTAAGGGGTTAAAACCCAACCACAGCCCAAGTAGCGCTCCCGCAAAGGCAGCGTGTGCCATGCACACACCAATAAATGGCATGTGCATCAGCACCACGAAAACACCTATGGTAGCACAGGCAATGCCACCCAGAAAGGCGGAAAGGATAGCATTCTGCATGAACTGGTATCCAAAAATTGAAAGGTCCAAGGCCGAGGCTCCTTAGCATTAAACCAAAATTATTTCTTCTCGCCTTTTCTTTACTGCCGAGAGGGGTATATCATACAATCGACTAAGGTTATCATCAGTCAGCAGTTCAGAAGGTATACCCTCGCTCCAGATAAGTCCATCCTTCATCAGTACCACTCGGTCACAGGCAAGAGGTAGAGAGCTGAGGTCGTGGGTCACAAATAGGGTAGTTAAGCGCCGTGAATTGTGAATTAACTTTACCAGTTCTAATATATTAGTTTTGGCTCTCCAGTCTAACGAAGCGGTCGGCTCATCAAGCAAGAATAACTCCGGCTCCTGAGCCAGACAGCGGGCTATGGCTACCCGTTGCTGCTCACCCCCGGAGAGGTGGCCAATAGGCCGCCGGGCAAGGGGAGTCATACCCACCAGCTCCAACACCTCATCTACGATTTTCCAGTCGTGCTCGCCTGGCCTTCTGAACAGGCCTAAAAGCCCATAGCGCCCTATCATCACTACCTCACGAACATTCATCGGCATCTTGGGGTCTATATTCTCAACTTGAGGTACATAACCAACCTTCTTTCTCAGAGAATGGCCGTTACCCGGGGTAAGGTTATGCCCCAGCACAGATACCTGTCCATGGAGCAGTTTGCCTAATCCGTTGACTATAGTGAGCAGCGTGGTCTTTCCGGCACCATTGGGCCCAACTATGCCGACAAACTCTCCCGACTTCACCCTGAGCGATACACCCCGCAGGGCAATGTCTTCTCTATAAGAAACTACAGCGTTCTCAATATCTATAATAGTCTTGTGCATGTTATTACCTCTTAACATTTATTGAGCTATCGCCTCCAGTATCAGCTCGATATTTCGGTCTATGGCTTTCTCCCAGGTTTCAGTGTTATCAAAGCCACCAGGGAAATTGGAAAGTATTATCCTTTTGCAGCCAAGTTCCTCGGCAATCCCTGCTCCGGCATCTTTTCCGCTGTGCAGGTTATCGATAATCAGGGTTACCCTTGCCTCTCTGCCGGTGTCCACCAGCTCTTTTACCACTTTAGGGGTAAGTGAATCGGGGTCGCCATAGGTAGCAACAATATTGAGGCCAGTCCACTTGACAAATCCGGCTTGCCAGAAGGAACCCATAACGTTTACATCACGGAGGTTTACCTGAGCCAGCCTGGCTTTTATCTCGGCTTCTTTAGCGGCAATCTTGTCTTTAAGTTCCGCTGCCGACTGCTGATAGGCAGACCTGTTTTTGGTATCTACCTGGCTCAGAGCAGCGGCGACCTTATCGGTTGCCTCTAGCTGTACCGGTGGCGTCATCCAGTTACCTTTGATATCGATTCTGACTACGGTGAGATCGGGATTATCGGCTGAGGCAATTAGTCCCTCAGCAAACGTCTCCCCTGGCCAGCCGTGCAGCAGAAAGAGGTCGGCATCAGCCAGCTTCTGAATATCACCGGGCTTAACATTAAAGTCGCCTGGGTGTTGGGCTGGTGGAACAATGTTGACCACATCAACCATATCTCCCCCCAGTCGTTCCACTATTTGAGTTATCAGGGAGGTGCTGGTAACTACCTTCAGTTTTGATGTGCCTGTCGTAGAACAACTACTGAGAAGTGAGGTGGCAGCAAGACCCACGACTAAAATAGCGATGATAACGATGTTAATTTTCATATAGTTCTCTTTTACAGTATAGTAGTTTTAAGGCAATTTGATGCAACTGCAACTAATTGCCTTAACTAACAAAAAAATTTATGCCCGGCACCCTGGGCATAAACCAAAGAAAGCCAGGTGTTTCATATCAACCTTAAACTCATATCTTTGCCTGATTTCAGCCCATAGAGAGCTCAAGATTGATTCTTCCATATCAATAATTGCTCCGCACCTTTGACAGACGAGGTGGTGGTGATGCCCTTTCCCCATGCAGTGATAGCGCACCCGCCCATCCCCCATGTCTGTCTCAGTTACCAGACCAAGTTCCTTCACCAGTTCCAGAGTCCGATAGACCGTGGAGATATTCATTTGGGGATAGCGGGCACGAACCTGGGCATATACCTCCTCAGCGCTGATGTGACTATCCGCCTCTTCTACAGCCCTTAATATCATTAGACGCTGTGGTGTCAGCCGATAACCCAGGTTGCTTAGTTTACGCCCTATCCACCTAGTTTGCACATCATCTAGCCTACTACAATTATTCAGTAATTGCAACTCTTTGCACCCAATTACAGGAAGCTATTTTGCGTTCTAGACGAAAGATATATTATAATCACAGGAAGGCTTCGTAAAAGAAATACAAAGCGGGTGTCAAATCCGCTCAGAATTCAAAGAATCCAAGAGGAGTAAAGATGCAGAGGGCTTTTTATTTTGACCAGACTAGGTGCATCGGGTGCTTCACCTGCTGCGTGGCATGCAAAGATTGGCATGATATACCCGCCGGGCCAGCTCACTGGCGGAGAGTAACCCCTTTTGAAGAGGGAAAATTCCCTCAGCTTTTCCTGGCCTACCTTTCCACTGCCTGCTACCACTGCGAAGACCCTCTTTGCGCCGTGGTTTGTCCTGCCGAAGCAATAACCAGAAGAGAAGACGGTGTAGTCGTCGTGGACAGGGGAAAATGCCGGGAGAGTGCTCGCTGTGGTATTACTGCCAGCAACGGAAATGGCCAAATAGATGTGTCTGCCTGTGAGGTAACCTGCCCAGCTCATGTGGATGTGCCAGGCTACATCACTCTAATTAGTAAAGGCAGGTTTAAGGAAGCCCTAGATTTGATGAGGGAGAAACTACCTTTACCTGGCGTTTTAGGCAGAGTGTGCTCTCAACCTTGCGAAAGTGAGTGCAAAAGAAGCGAAGTTGATAAGCCCCTGGCTATTAGAGACCTCAAGCGGTTTGCCTATGATGCCGTGGTTGATGAAAAGCCAACTCCTCTTCTCAGGACAAAAGAGCAGAGTGTGGCCATTATTGGCTCGGGACCAGCCGGACTTTCCGTAGCCTACGAGCTGATAAGAAAAGGCTACAAGGTTACCATCTTTGAAGCCCTTCCGGTTATTGGGGGCATGATGGCGGTCGGTATCCCTTATTACCGGTTGCCGAAAGAGGTCCTGAACCGGGACACTGAGTATCTTAAGGGTCTGGGGATAGAAATCAGGACAAACACACTTATAGGTAAGGAGATGACTTTGGATGACCTATCTCACCAGGGTTACGAAGCCATCTTCATCGCCGTAGGGGCCCATAATGGCCATAAGTTACCTATTCCTGGCACTGAAGCTGATAACGTATTGGTGGGTACCTCTTTCCTGCGTGACATAAATCTGGGAAACAAGGTGAAGCTAGGCCAACAAGTTCTAGTGCTCGGTGGTGGCAGTATAGCCATTGATTGTGCCCGTACTGCTCTCCGTCTGGGAGCACAGAAAGTGGAAGTGGCATGCCTGGAATCCCAAGAGCAGATGCCAGCCACAGACTCCGAGATTTGTGAAGCGGAGAGGGAAGGGATAATCATTTATCCCTCACGAACCTTCACCAGGGTTGTCTGCCAAAATGGATGTGCTACCAGCGTAGAATGCCTTGAGTTAAGCTGGATGGAATTTGATAAACATGGGAAACTGCACATTGAAACCATTGAAGGAACCGAGCACATCTTATCAGCGGACACGATTATATTCGCCATCGGCCAATCTCCAGATTTAGACCCTCTCTTGACAGGCACTGATATCAAGGTAACCAAACGTGGCACCCTCACCGTAGACCCCGAAACTCTGGAAACCAGCCGTCCCGGGGTCTTTGCCGGAGGAGATGCCGTTACCGGAACAGCCTGGATTATCGACGCCATTGCTGCCGGACAGAGGGCAGCCTACTACATCGACCGTTATCTGAAAGGGGAAGTCCTGGGAAAGAGCTACCTAGATGTTCCCATCATAGCCTCAGATATCAAAGTTGAGATACCGGCTGACCTGGTTAAAGAAGAACGGCAGGAAATGCCTACTCTTGCTGTAGATAAAAGGGTTCGTAATTTTAGTGAGATAGAGCTGGGGTACGATGAGGAGCAGGCTATTGCCGAAGCCAAGAGGTGCCTGAACTGTGCCGGGAGGCTTTGCCTCAAAGTATGTCCTTACGATGTCCCTCAGTTTGGAGCTGAAGCAGGGGCCAAGATGCAGAAATGCGATTTTTGTCTCGACAGGCTGGAAGAAAACAGGAACCCCATCTGTGTAGACGCCTGCATCATGCGAGCCCTGGACGCAGGCCCGATAGAAGAACTGAAGGCAAAATATGGAGATATTCAGGAGGCGATTGGTTTCACCTATTCATCAAGCACCAAGCCTTCCATCATATTCAAGCCGAAGCGTCTACCCGACAAGGCGATTCCATCGGAGGGAAAATGAGCGACCATAACCACCAAACAGAGAATAATGAAACGATTATCTATACTACCTGTAATAGTCACTGTGGCGGAGCCTGCATGCTCAGGGTTCACGTTAAAGACGGGATAGTTACCAGGGTCGAGACTGATAATGGGGAAGAGCCTCAATTCCGAGCCTGCCTAAGATGTCGCGCTTTCCGTCAGCGGCTGTATGCCCCAGACCGCCTCCAGTATCCCATGAAAAGGGTGGGGGCAAGAGGAGAAGGTAAGTTTGAGCGAATCTCCTGGGACGAAGCATTTGCCACGGTGGCCAAGGAGCTGATACGGGGCAGAGATACCTATGGCCCGGCATCCACTATTTTCTTCTGTTCACTGGCCGATATCCATGTCCTCCATACTATGGTACCGATGCACAGATTACTCTGCATGACCGGAGGTTATACCCCGCTTTGGGGTTTTATGTCCTACGAGGGCGGTGTCTTTGCCGAATGCGCTACCTTCGGGACGCACATGGCTAACAGCACCCGGGATGACCTTCTCAACTCCCGACTGATAATAATGTGGGGTTGGGACCCGGCAGTTTCAATCCACCGCTGCAACACCCCGTACTACATGGCCCAGGCAAAGGAAGCGGGTGCCAGAATCATTACCATTGACCCAAGGTATACCGATTCCGCAGCTACCTTCGCTGACGAATGGATACCTATCTACCCCTGTACTGATACCGCCATGCTTATTGCCATGGCTTATGTGATTATCACGGAGAACCTCCAAGACCAGGCCTTCCTCGACAAATATACCGTAGGTTTCGATAAATTTAGGGACTATGTATTGGGCACTGAAGACGGCATACCAAAGACACCTGCCTGGGCAGAGGCTATCACTGGCGTCAAGGCAGTTACCATCGAGAGGTTAGCTCGGGAATACGCCACCACCAAACCAGCGGCTCTGATTACTGGCATCGCGGCGGGGCGCACTGCCTACGGGGAGCAATATCACCGGGCGGCTATTACCTTATCGGCTATGACCGGCAATATAGGTATCAGTGGAGGAAGTTCTGGCGGTAGAGCATGGGGTGGCGAGTACTGGGGTGGGGAGATGCCTTTCATGGCCCGCACCAAGGGGCGGATGGGTGCTCCGAGAAATCCAGTTGAGGAGGGATGGCCAGCACGACGGGACACGATTAAAGCACGCGGTGGTGCCACGAATAGCAGTGTGAAAATTAACGTTGGTCAAATAGCAAATGCAGTATTAAAAGGCAAGGCTGGTGGTTATCCTGCCGACTATAAGCTCCTTTACCTGGCAAACACTAATTATGTTAACCAGATTCTGAATACTAATAAGACGATAGAAGCTTTTAAGGCTCTAGAGTTTATTGTTGTCCAAGAGCAATTTATGACAGCTACCGCCAAGTATGCTGATATATTGCTCCCGGTCAATACCTACTTTGAAAGAAATGACTTTACCAGTGGCGGGGCTACTCCCTGGTTTGGTCTGGTAAATAAAACTGTAGAGCCTCTTTACGAATCTAAGTCTCACCTTGAGATTGCCAGCGGAATAGCCAAGGCAATGGGTATTGATGATTATAATGACAAGACGGAAGAGGAATGGCTAAAGGGTATCGTAGAGGGATATAGAGAGGTCTTTGCCAAGGACAGAGAGGGCTCCGATTACGAAACGCTTAAGAAGAAGGCAATCTACAAGTTCCCAACTGACAAGCCCTATATCGCTTTTAAGGAACAAATTGAAGACTTAGAAAATCACCCCTTCTCCACTCCTTCAGGGAAGCTTGAAATATATTCTCAAGAGTTAGCCGACTGGAATAACCCTCAGCTACCACCCATTCCTAAGTATATTGAAGCCTGGGAGGGGCGGAACGACCCGGTGGCAAAGAAGTACCCATTGCAACTGGTTACCATCCATGCCCGTAGGCGAGCACACAGTCAGTTTGACAATCTGCCCTGGCTCAGAGAGCTGATTACTCAAAGTGTACAGATAAATACCGATGATGCCCGGCCCAGGGGCATCAGCAATGGTGACCTGGTTCGAGTCTATAATGACCGTGGACAAACAGTTCTCCCAGCTGAGGTTACACAAAGGATAATGCCCGGTGTAGTGAATATCCCGCAGGGTGCCTGGTATGACCCCGATGAAAAGGGGATAGACCGTGGCGGCTGCGCCAATGTGCTGACCAAGGATGCTAAATCACCGGGTGGCGCCTTCTGCACCAACACTACTTTGGTTCAGGTTGAAAAGTGGACTGGTGACTAATTAGCATAAGATTGCACCCTGCCCCCCATCCACACAAATAACCTGCCCGGTTATATAAGATGAGTCATCCGAGGCTAGAAACAAAGCCGCATTGGCCAATTCCTGAAGAGTACCTATTCTACCAAAAAGTGAATGTTTTCCCATCGTTTCTCTAAATTCCTCAACCTCTTCCGGCGTTCTTCGGGCATAATGCATATCGGATGGGAATGCTCCCGGGGCAATAGAATTAACGTTTATTCCATGCTGTGCCAGTTCTACAGCACAAACCCTGGTCAATTGGATAACACCTGCCTTTGAAGAAGCATAATTTGCCAGTCCGGCGTTGACAACCATACGGACTCCAGCAGTTGAGGAG
>SDBU01006753.1_pt1 | contig 13414 bp, 6 predicted proteins | sample 2277071 | NCBI WGS metagenome assembly SDBU01 (sample SAMN10397929, study PRJNA504765) | marine sediment metagenome | isolation source: marine sediment core GS08_GC12, 126 cmbsf | place: Arctic Ocean: Gakkel Ridge, Loki's castle | collected 2008 | reverse complement strand
GTCCTTTTCAAAAAGGGGTGACGGAATGGGGGATTAGCGGGGGATTTGGGAGCAATTTCCCTATTGGCATGGGCAGAAACGTTAAGGAGGATATTCAATTCTATTTTCTAACCCCTTCGTGGGGAAAGGTTCTGGAGAAGTGGGGCGGATATGGGAGCCTGGAGTTTGTTACAGAAGGGTTCCTGAGCTATGCGCAGCAAGATTCTAAAGACCGTTATGCAGTAGGGATTACGCCTTTATTTGCATACAACTTCGAATCCCTTGGTAGAGCGGTTCTTTTTCTTGAATTAGGCGCAGGGGTTCTCTATACCGACCTTGACCCTGAAGATTTCGGATCCCGTTTCAACTTTACCCCTCAGGGGGGGATCGGTGTTCGTTACGAGATAGCTCATGGCAGGTTCTTTGAAGCTTCCTACCGTGTTCATCACATCTCAAACGCCTACATTGAAGAGGACAATAAAAGCATTGACTCCCATTTCTTCTTAATAGGCATCTCCTTTTTGTCCATGAGATGACAGGGAGCTATATCTGATTTCCACACTGAAAAAAGACGCCCATATCCTCTATCAACTTTGACATTACCCTGCAAGGAGAGAAAAAAAAGAGAAAAAAAGGTTGACTTTGGTTGAATAATGTTGCATACACCTCTTATTATCACATCAAGACCTTATAGGAGGCGGTACAAAACAGAGAAAAAGTGCTATTACAAGGCATGGAAGGAGGTGATAAGGAAGGAAGAGATATTATTGCCAGCTTTTAAGTGAGGAACACAACATTATAAAGGAGGAGGCTAGGCCATGAAAAAAATTATACTTTCTTTGTGTGCCATGTTGCTGATTTTATGGGGATGTGGTGATGTTGATGACAGTATCACAACCTCAGACACTGGGGACACGATCACAAACAACGCAACGGTCGCCTTTGTGGGCAAGGTAGTGGACCCATTGGGGAACCCTATGACTGGCGTCAGTGTGGAACTGATATCAGACACAAAACAAACCGCCTCCACAGACACAAACGGAAACTGGCTCATCAATGTGGATCTGGGCAGGATAGTGGCAACTCCGGGTGGAGGGGGCCAGGAAACGACTGACAATGATCTCGGGACAAATCCTGACCAGATCAGGCGTAATTTCCCCATCGAGATTTCCAAAAGTGGTTTTGGCACCTACCGTTACGAGGCAGCCTTCACAGCCACCATAGGTTATACCGATGGAACCGGTGCAGTCATCTTGCTGTCGAAGACCGGAACCGTGCAACCAACAACCGTGCTGCACCCCTATGTGGATAACTTTCAGTTCACAGTTTACGCAGGTGCGGATACCGCCCCTGGAGCGGTGGTGACTCTGTGGCGTATAGGTCCGGAGGCTACTGATGCGCCAGGTACTGGCACCAACACAGGTTCTACAGCTGGGTCCCGTTATGAAGTGGATCAAAAGCGGTTCGTTGCTGACGAAGACGGTGTGATCAAGGTCACAAAGGACGATAAACTGCCGGCTGATGGGACGTATTTTGCCTTTGCTGCGCCTTATGATGTCCTTGTCTCAGACACAGATGAGGACGGCGTTCTCGACACGGGCGATGGCATCTACGAGTACGATGCTTCAACTAGGACTCAGCCCACGGGCGGCTTCAATCTGGATGTTCAGGATGTGACCCCGAATCAGCTTATCCATTACGAATACGATTCGACGACTAGCACCTTTGAGATCACCCAGACCGAGAACGCGCCATCTGTACTTCTTCAGGATGCACTTGACGACATTGTGGTGGTCTATCTCAGCATCCAGAACGTACAAAACATCCCCATTGCTCAGGCAGCGGCCTTCAAGATCACAGTGATGTTCAACCGTCCGGTAACTCCAGAGACGATTGCTGTAGCCGGCGGCCCGCTCTTTACCTTGACAGGCAAAAATGGTTATAGAATTCCGGTTACCGTTACCAATACCGGAAACTACCTCTATACGATCACGCCGGACTTCACCCTGACTGCGGCCCTGAATCAATACACTTTTACCATAAATCAGAACATTTTCGCCGGGTATTCAGGTGGAATTTCTGGTTCGGCTCTGCCACAAAACTTCAACATCTATGATCCATCTGTCACCGCGATCGCGGCTATCACACCTTCACTTAATCCGGATCAAGACACGTCATACAAGATTGACTGGAACGATGTCCTCTTCGGCTACCCGTCAGTTGATAATCCGTATACCAAACAGGGTATTGACGGGGATCTGCCACTGGCCTGGAATGTGCTCGATGTGGACGGAGACGGTCATTCGGATGCTGCCGATTACGAGGTATGGATGAAGGATTCCACCACCACCTCTTGGCAACAGGTGGCTTCGGGTAATATCAACTTCACCTACAACGATGGCCTGAGTATAGAAGCTGATGTTACTATTGGTGTTGATTCACTGTTTGATGCATGGCAGGGTGAAGTGAACGATACACCTGACGCTGGTGTGCAGCCTTTCTTTGCTGGCAACTTGCTTCAGGTTGTGGTTATGCCGGTAAACGTCAACAGATTTGCGACCGATCCCAACACCGACACCACCATCGCCGGCCTGTCGCTCAAAGACAACTGGGGCCCGCAGATCGCCGAGACTGGTTGGGATAACGCAACTACTGGTTTTGATGATGCCACTACCAGATATGATGCGGAGCAAGTGATAATTGCATTTGATGAACCGCTTGCCAATGAGGCGCTTACTACCGGACTGACCGGGACATATGGCGTTGCATCAGCCAGCTCTGCAAACTTCACGGTATCTGCGGTTAGGTACGCAGACCAAGACGTTATTGACACAGACACCAACGAAGTGAGCAATTCCCACATCATATTGGATCTTGCTCCAGGGGTAACAACCACCCTCAACGCTGAGGCTACTGACGGGGATGCTACGATTGAAGTTGCTGATGTGAGCAATTTCGCCATCGGCGATGCGCTGGTGATTGGTGATACCGACGGGGGTACCATTACTGCCTTTGATGTTTCTGCTGGGACCTTTACGGTGGCCGTGAACGGCGACGCAGCCAGCGGCAGCCAGGTCTACTGGTATGGCCCGATCGGGAACGGTTACTCCACAACGACGTATGGTCGTGGCACGGGGACTGTGGAGTATGGCACGCTCTATGTAGATGATACCGGAACCCTGGCGTTGCCTTGCTATATTTCGGCACCGAGCAAAGCCCAAGTAACTGCGGTAAACGCAGGCGCCGACACCTTAACCGTCGACCCAACTGCTGTTGACCCCTGTACATCAGGTGTAACAGTGACCGGCTATAACCTTACTAACACCGGGGTAACTGTTAATGCACAACCCCCCGATAATTCTACTGTAACTCTCACTGGCTCCCCGGCTACAATAGAAGTTGGCGACACCCTTGTCTTTGATTTAACTGGTGATCTCCTTGTCGGGGTAGTAAGTTCCATTGCCGCTGCACCTACGTACAGCCTCAGCCCAGCCGTCACCGGTTTGACGGGCTTGTCAGCAGGGGATACTGTTCACGAGAGGGGTACTGCGATCACAATGGAGGCAGTGGCTGGTTATCCAACAGTGGCGATCACTGGTGTTACCACGGGTATTAAACCCAATAGTGCGATCACTTTCACAACCACTGATTTGACGCCCGATACCGCCAATGTGATCGGTGTGTATGGTGGCCGTCTTGTGGTCGATAAGGTCTTTGTTGATGATAATGCAAACAGGGTAGCCGGCCTTGGTACCGTCACAAACATTTCCTCCAGAGGAGCAGACTCCCTTCATGTGAATGTTAGCGATCGTTCCGGCAACGACAGCGATAAAACCGATGTAGATGGTGACCTTGCTCCCGATTTCGACCAGATCGGCTACGAAGAGGTGGACGGTGGGTTTGTTAGTGCATTCTAACAAACGTTTAACCCATAACATTTAACCCATAACTGATCGGGCGGCCTTCGGGCCGCCCTTTCTTGTTTATACGCCAAGAATGTTCTCCACCTGTTCGGTGACTTGAAAAATCCTCCTTTACAAAAGGGGGAGGGGAGATTTTAAAGGTGTTGCCAAGATCATCAATGTAATAATTGCAGAGGTCGAATATTCTCAGCCCTTTGACTGCGGCGCTCGTGCCTATGCGTCGCACCTGCTTGCTGTTCGTGGGCAGTAGAGGCTGGGTTGAGGAACGAAACCCAACAATAACCTCAATTCAGAGTTCGTCAAATGGTCAAATGGTCTATTAGTTAAATAGGTGTTATCATTAGAATATAAACCAAGGCCAGAAAAATTGGACATTAGCAATAGGTTGAATTTGTAACAAATTGAAATGACAAGCAATTTTATATGACAAATTAACCAAGAAATAGAAACGCTTAAATTTCAATGCTTTATCAATGGGAAATAGTAACTTCTCAAAAAGTTCGGGTATTAATGGCTGGATTCCCGCCTTCGCGGGAATCTATAGGTCTTAAGTAATGCCCAGTTTACCCGAAATATTGAGAAGTTACTGGGAAATATGTCCAAAAATTTGGAGCAAGATTTAACAAGTCTGAAGTTATGATATTCACTGTGTCTAATACATCCGGCTGAGTAAAGCCCTGGAAAGATAATCAGCAAGCAGGAAAGGGTATTTCAAGGTATCTCATTGCGTCGGAGCTGCGCCAGAGGCCAAAGCAGCCTTACCGTGCCTTCATCTAATCCTTATAAGCTGAAGCTCCGATGAAGCAACCGGCGTCAGATTCTGCATTGCCATTGTCAGAGGATGGAGGAGTGGAAGGAAGATAACCAAGACCAGAAGGATCAATTATCACGCCGTTTACGGACCCATCAGCATCACCAAAACCACCATCCTGAAGTTCCAACGTAACCGATCCCCTATCGACACTGAAATTGGCATGTTCTGAATAATCTTGCCAGCCGTTTGTCCAATCATACTTATACCACACATATCCTTCCGGTGCGGCTTCTGATAGGAAAATTGTAATATTGGCTGTGGCACCAGAATCAACTCTTATTTCCATATCGATTAGTCCGTATATCAAATCTTGTGGTCTATTCGTTGTGTCGGAGATGATGTTTGGGTCAATGGAACTTAATCTTGTTAGATTTCCGCTTGCAATCTTCAGTCCCATATCTTCCCCTGTTGATGATCTAAAGGTGTAATCAGCGTCCGGAAAACCTGTAATGCCATTATCTGTTATGGTGATATTTACTTCCGAAATATCATATAGCCCCCCACTGTCTGTCACTTTCAGCTCAAAGGTCAGGGTCTCTCCGCTGCTATCCACCTTAGGTGCCACAAAAGTCGGTTGCACCGTCGCGGCACTGGAAAGCGTCACGTCAGATCCAGCAGTTTGCGTCCACAGATATGATACAATACCACCGTCTTCATCCGGGTCTGAGGAGTTGGAGCCATCAAGTGTAACCGTATCTCCTTCATCCACCGTCTGGTCCGGGCCCGCATCGGCCTTAGGCGGCTGGTTTTCCCCAGGCGCGGGTGAAGGTGTAGGTGGTGCTGGTGTCGGCGTGGTTACCTCAAGATCTATTTGTGTTAGCAAACCGCTTTCTTCAACAAGGAATTCTCCGTTGGCTGGTGATGTAACGGCAAGTTCTGTGCCGTCTTCATAAACGTGGATAACAGCCGTTTCTCCCGGAGTTGCGCCCCCTGGCTGCTCATCTGCGTCATAAATCGGTATGTCTATGTTATAGAAGTCATAGTCATTAAGGCCATCCATGTCCTCTGCCGCAGGTTCGTAAGGGTCCCCATTCTGCTTGGTTACGACAAAGGTATACCCCGTATCCGTTTCCTGGGTGATTAGAGTGCCGTCAACCGTCACTGTTCCGCCGATTTTGGCAGGAGGAACGGGCGGTATTGACCAAGCCATAGAAGGCTGAAAGAACAATAACAAGAGAATCGACGCAACAACAAATTTGTTAGACATTTGTCTTCTTCCTCAGATAATCTGTAGAAAAGAAAAGGGCGAGAAAGTACTCCCGCCCTTTTCAATGAATGATTCGAGATGAGCTCGGCGCTATGGCGTCTCGGGGGTGTGTCTCACTTTGAGCCCTGAGCTGCTGTATCGATAAAACAGCCGCCTGCCTCAGCGTCACTTCCAACACTCTGCTCGGCACTATTCGGTGGAGGAGAGCCAAGGCCGGAAGGATCTAAAATAATACCATTTGCTGTTTCGTCGTCATCGCCTACCCACCCATCCCTCAGGGTCAGGGTAACCTGATCTCTATTTTCGCTAAAAGCCACGTTGTCGCTATAATCGTACCATCCTATGTTTTCACTATACTTGTACCACCCATAACCTTCAGGTGCGGGCTCCGGCAATTGAACGGTAACGTAGGCCGTATCCCCAGGATTATCAACCGCTATCTCGATATCAATGAGTCCGTAAATCAGGTTTTCCGGTTTGTCCGGCGTGTCGGCAATGTCATCGGGGTCTCTTGTTTCAAACCTTATCAGGCTTCCTCCGCTTTCCACTATCAGCCCGATATGTTCACCTGATGATAATTGCAGCGTATATATTTCATGCGGAAAACCCTGGGTATCATTGTCATTGCTTCCTGTAGCGGTTTCAACACCCTCGTTCGTACCTGTCTCAGATGGATTGGAATCATCTGAGCTTATGTTATTTCCTCCAGCAACCGGAGGGTTCGAGTCCTGGTCCGATTCTTCATCGGCAACCGGCGATTGATTGTGTTCTTCTTCAGTTTGAATCAAAGCTTCGGATATATCTGCTGGCGGCTGTGGAGACCCCGCTGGTGATGGCGCCTCTGGATCCGCCGGTGATTCTGGCGCCTCTGGATCCGCCGGTGATTCTGGCGCCTCTGGAGCCACCGGTGGCATTCTCGCAACAAGCCCCATATTCGTAGCCGAACCGGCTTGTCCGACAGTAAATTTTCCGTCAGTAGGATAACTAACGTCTAATTCGTAGACATCTCCATCATTTTCATAATAGACGTGTATCACCGCCGTATCACCGGAGATCGCGCCACCTGCCTGGTCAGTCGCATCATAAATCGGTATATCTATGAGATACCAATCAGAAGCATTAAGACCGTCTGTATCCTCAGCAGGCACATTATTGAAATCCACATAATCAGTCCCATCCAGCTTGGTCACCTTGAATGTATAACCATCATCGGTATCCTGGGTTAACTGGGTACCATCTACCGTCACAGTACCACCGATCCTGGCAGGCATGGGTGGCGCCAGGATACTCCCACTTTCGGCCTTAAATGGTAAGAGAACTGCAAGTGAAGTGACCATAACCAACAAGCATCTGATAGACATGATTAATCTCCTCCCTGGATTGTATTAAGGTTTATCTTCTTCAGCTCCTAATCTCTAATAAGAAAATCCTGGTGGCATGGGCGGTGGTTCGAGGCCATGCCATTTTTCTGGCGTTGGCGGTGGCGGGGCTGTTCCTGATCCATGATCTTCGTCCTGCGCTATCCCGCCGTCTGGCACACTGCTTCCTGGATTTGCGACTGCTGGCATTGGCAAGGGCGATGCAGGTGTTGCTTTGCTTATCCTTATGTTTGAGACACGGTGTCCCAAACTATCAGGTCTGGTTTGGGCTTTATCAGGTGCAGGTTTGCTGTATTGAGGACTAAAAGATTCTTTCGCATCTTTTGAATAATCTCCTGACTCGCCTTGAAGGGAGTATAGATCACTTTTGTCAGCTCCTTGATGTTGTCTTCTGACAACTCTTGATTTGTGATCGACATTTTTTACAATCGTACTGCCCCTCACACCTGTCCTTCTCTCCTTTACAGACTTTGTCGGACTGGACCTGCCTCTACTGCCACTTCCTTCAAGAATCCAAACACCAATAGCGTCAAGACCATTATCGCCATAACTCCAGACCATTGCGCAATTCTCTTTGCGAAAAAGATCCCTGAGGATTTGATCAATACTTTGATCCTTATAAGACTTACTGAAAGGCCCTTTATCTCCAGTTTGGTTTGTGAATATCTCTATGCCGGTAACCTTAGTCATTTGCCTTAAGGCATCTGAAATAGTACAATTCTTAAAATCAAACGACCATCTCTGGCCTTCTACCTTCGCCGCATGTAATACGCCATCGCCAAATGGAGTGAAGCTAAGAAATAGGAACCCAACTATGCAGCACAATATCATTTTTGATGTTTTCATAATCTCATTCGTTCGCCTTCTTTGGTTTAAGTTCATAGTATAGGAAATCCATTTTTTAGACAGGATAGACAGGCCTGCCCTGGCGCGAGTTGCATGGAACATTATGTTGTGGCTGGAATACTTCGGAAGCGGTAACCATAGAACTCAGCCCTTGCAAGTCAGGTCTGGGCCAGGGATGTTCAGGATATAAAGAAAATAAGAAAATCATTTTAATCTTGTTAATCCTGTCGAAAAAGTCCCGCCGCAGGCGGCTAAGTTCAAGGTAAAGTCCAGGTGCAAGCCTCAGTTGCGTTAATCCAGTACCCATAACCTGGCTCCATAATTGTCAAATCGCTAAATCCGGCATTGGCTGGATTATAAAGTTTCCATCCAACATCCATGAATACCCACACAGAAGTATACTTGCCCATAATTGATTCAAGAGCATCATCGATTGACATAGAAGTGCTGCAAGGATATCCCACCAGATTCCAGCCGCTTACAAGGGAAATGGAATTGGACGGTTGAGAACCAGATATACTCAACGTTTCAGACTCGTTCATATTTATCCAGTATCCCCATCCTGCTTCCATCGTGCTTAAATTGCTGAGCCCCGGAATGCTGGGAGCATAAATCCTCCAAGAATTGTTCATGAAAGCCCAGGCGCTCGAATATTTACCAGAAATAGGACCTAACACCGTGTCAATACTGGTGTTGTCCGGCTGCGTGTTCAACGAGATAAGGTTCCAGCCTGCATTTAACTCGATGAGGGCTTGAAAAGGTGTTACATCATCAGTGGGGTCAAGCGGATCCCGTCCGCTAGCCACCTCTGAACCGTCATTTTCTCCACCACAGTCGGTATCCCATTTGGTTGGATCCGTAGAGTAGGTATTAATTTCTTCCCCATCAGTCAAACCATCAGCATCGGTATCGGAACTAAATGGATCTGTCCCGTTTTGATATTCCTGAAGATTCGCTAACCCATCAGCATCCGGGTCATTTCCTGAATCATCAACAGTTGGATCCAAACCGACATTAGACTCCCAATCATCGGGCATGCCGTCTCCATCAGCGTCATTAGCATCTGAGACATAAGTTGAAGCATACCCAACCCTGCTAAACTCATCTCCTGTGGTGCTAGTACCAGTTGATTCTATCTCGAAAGAGTAGGTCCCTATGTCACCAGTTTGGGTATAAGCATTGCCATAGATACCATCACTGGCTGCCGCATCTCCATGCAATCCGTCATCATATAGAGAGAAGGACCCGGAAGAAGATGGGGTTGTTACTTGTGCCGCCACCGTCGCCCCTGTGATCGGCTGCAGATCAGCAATGGCCACCGCTATCAGTATTGGTTCACCCTGAACATAACTGCTTTTATCCAAGTAGGTGTTCATAGTTAAAGGAGTCTGTGCTGTCACGTTGGCATTATACTCGAGACCAGAAGCAAGCGTGGAGTAAATTGTACCTAATAATTTCATGTCAGGTGCTGTATCACCATGCCCGGTAAGTGTCCAATTTTCCTTGTTCCTTAATACATCCAAAGGGATGTTTAAGGTAGTGGAAGTTATCGTGCCGCCATAGATCCTCATGATCCAGGTCCCTGACGCAGGATTGCTTACGGTAAAGGATTCACTATTTGAGCCAGATGTGAAGGTTATGTTGGGATCAGATGTAGTGGAGTCAATGATATTCCCGTTTGGATCTTCCAATGCGAGATCCAGGTCATTTCCACTCCCTGACCAGCTAATGGAAAATATGGCTTCCTCTACTGACGGATCAATGTTGACAGTCTGCTCATCGATAGCACCCTGCTGAACTGTTCCAGTTTCTGAGAACAAGGTCTCGAGACCTGCCACCTGTCCAGACAAGCTACTGTATATGCCAGCAAGCTCTTCTTCAGAAGGAGCGAGATAGTATTGCCCGCCCGTCTGTGAGGCGATGTCTTGCAAAAGCGCCTGATCTGAATTAGGCCCCAATGCTATGGTAAAGGCCTTGGTTTTTGTTGATACGATACTAGGCAACACACTAGAGACATAAGGCGGAGTATTCTCATAGCCGTCACTCAGCAGGACGATAGCCCACGGATGGGTGTCCGCCCCCTTTCCCGTGAGTTCGCCCTGGGCAAGGTTCAGACCTGCACCAATAGATGTCATCCCACTCGAATAGATAGAGCTGATGGCATTTTGGGCTTCTGTTTTAATGCTCGATCCAGTTATTTCTGTAAGGCCATAATTAAGGCTGGCACTGCTGGAAAAGCTTACCACACCAACCTGGTCGCCATTTTGCGTCTGGTCTACAAATAGGCTGGCAGCGTCTTTAGCAGATTCCATATAACCATAGGAACCCATACTCCCCGATCTATCCAATGTTGAAACTACATCCACATTAGTCTGGGTGGTTTCTGCATACCGGATGGCATCCGCCTCGGTATCGCTTTCACCAAATACGGTAACTTCCAGATTATACAAACCTTCGGCTGATTGAGTAGGAGGCTGAACATTAAGGACATACTTATCTGCCAGTTCAACTGAAGTCACTATGTCTGCGCTCGAACCGCCAATAATAACTTCAAAATCATCCTTTGTCAGCCCGGTTATGAAAGTGCCACTAGCTGTCTTGACCTCAACCTCTATGCTGGTTTTGCTCGGATCATCAGGCTTTCCAACAAAATCAGGCGCAGATTCGGTGGGAGCGAGGATGTTGGGTTCGGCAGAGGAAGCCTCGACTTTGATACCGTAATCTCCGCCGTCTTGAAGTCCAGCAACTATTACTACAATTTTATTGTAATTCAGATTAGGAAAAGATACAGACCAATTATTATAACTATCTCCTTTGGACTCCAAGATATCGCCTTCGATCTCATCGTTTTGATTGATCCTTAGAATTTGATAAGCCGGGTTGAAACCATATTTTAGACCAAATGCACCCCATCCCGTCCCATTGATAAATATCGTAATGTCGCTGACCGAAGCTGCAGGTTTAAAAACCCAATAATTCGAAGCCCATTGGTTTGCGCTTTCCTTAGTGTTATCGTCAATCTCATCACTATCAGATTTTATTCCATAACGAATAACTTGCCCTAAAGTTAGATCATCTTCACTTTCTATCGCAACATCTGCATAGTAGCAATCTGAATGATTGTAATTTTTAGTATAGTTTGCTACCAAGAATGCTTCAAATGAATCTTCTATGGTGCCCGTAATTACATCACCAATAAACTGCATTTCTTCGTCAACGTCACCTGGATGATCATCTTTAATCTGGTCGAAGATCGCTCGAATAGGGTCGATTCCGCTATTATTTTCATATAGATATCGCCAAAATAGGCATGCGCTGTAGCCATCATCTCCAGTACTGTCGATTGTAAGATCAGGATTTTCCAAATACCGAACCGCTTGTCTAATATAGAGTGACCTCTTTCCTGCCCATTGACCTGAATAGAAAGCTCCATCAGGATTCACGGCGGATGGAATAAGTCTGGCGGTACCTTCGTAAACCCACATATTGACCCAATCATCCTCATCATCCCCCATGAAGAAGTCATATCCATCTTGGACACAATGAAAAAATTCATGTGAAATTCCAGCAATAAAAGAATCCTGCTCTGCAGGCCACTCGACAAACTGTAATTTAAATGTATCCACTCTATTTTCATGTATATATATAATTTGATCAGTTCCAACCTTTCCTCTAAATGTTCCTGTATCATTATAAGGACCCCATGCGTCCTGATTGTTATTTATGTAAATATCCACACCACCATCATCATCCGGTGGTTCATCAAAGTCCCATTGAACAATGATATTGTTCCAAGACCTTCTTGCAGCAGCTTCTACAATATCTACAACTTCATCTGCTCTGGAAGCTTCGACAATGATTTCAATTTTTATCTTGGGGATAAAATCCACGACATACTCTGCACCTCGGTAGATCTCCTTGTGCCCCTTTTGTCTTCCGTATCCTTTCACTTCGGAAATAGTCATCCCCTGGATGCCTATTTCATTTAAAGCCTCTTTTACATCATCCAGTTTAAATGGTTTGATAATAGCTTCGATCTTTTTCATATTAAATCCTCCTATATAGCTAATTTGAACCTGCCGCCGGAAGCCTCTTTTCTATGGCAGCCTTTATAGCAGCAACCTGGTCAGGTGAATCGACCTTCTGACCGTCAAAGTCCCTGACATAAAAAACATCTACAACCTGGTCCGCCTTGGTAGCAATTTTTGCAACCCAGATATCAAGTTTGCATCTGAAAAGGGCATCTGTAATATTAAAAAGAAGTCCGGGAAAGTCGTATGTAAAAACCTCAACGATGGTAAAAAAACTGGAACTATCATTATCAACGACGATTCGATGTGGCCTTTTTAATCCCAAGGTCTTAAAAGACCTGTATGCCGCTATCTTTTCGCTAATGGCTTTTGCAAGATCAAGATCTCCTGACAGGGCTGATTGAAGATTTTTTTCCGCGCGCTCCCAGCGCTCGTCTTCAAAAAGTTGATCAGGAGGAGGTTTGACATTGAAGATATCCAGTGCAATCTGATTTCGCCATGTGAAAATCTGAGCATCAATAATATCGATGTTGTTTAAAGTAAATATGCCGGAAATGCTGGAAAAAAGCCCTGGGCGATCTTTGGCACAGATTCTTACAACCCGTGTATTTGCATCTGCTGATTTCGTTATATTCCAGACAAAGTCATTTTCACCAAGACTTTCATAAAGCCTTACATCTTCCACTATCTGGTCCGTATTAGCGTACAGAAGATATCTTGGCGAAAAGACGTTAAAGAGTTCTTCCAGGTCCTTTTTGCTTTCCGGCGACGATGCCTGACTTAGGACCTGATATTGTTTCTTTTCGACGACTTTAACAGCTTCACGGCTTGCCAGCTCCCCTTTTTCCAGGACATTTAAAACTTTAAGAAAAAGATCTCTGAGCAGGGTTTGCATCCAGTCATTCCATGCTTTTGGTCCTGTGGCCATGGAATCGGCAACAGTCAGAAGATAGAGCATTTTCAGCCGATCAATCTCCTTTATAGTTCTCGCACAAAAAATTGCCGTTTCCTCATCGTGGATATCTCTTCTTGTTGCAATTTTGATTAAAAACAAATGCCTTTCAATTAAAAACGATACGGTTTCAATATCTTTTAATTCAAAACCCTTTTTCGAAAGAATTTTTCCGGCGATTTTAGCGCCGCCTTTTGAATGATCGCCTGCCTGGTCGCCCTTGCCGATATCGTGAAGCAAGGCCGCCCAGAGCAAAAGCTTTTTTCTTTTGAGCGCTTTATAC
>SDBU01006751.1_pt1 | contig 13420 bp, 40 predicted proteins | sample 2277071 | NCBI WGS metagenome assembly SDBU01 (sample SAMN10397929, study PRJNA504765) | marine sediment metagenome | isolation source: marine sediment core GS08_GC12, 126 cmbsf | place: Arctic Ocean: Gakkel Ridge, Loki's castle | collected 2008 | reverse complement strand
CCAAGTATTTAATATACTCCATATTTCTGCTAATCTTTCATCGCTGAGTTTAGCAAGTAATCTTACATCTCTTTCTAATTTTTCCATAGTCTTTTTATTTTAGTTTATACTTAGTTCAAATTTACTTTCATTACCTTTAATTCTTTCCTTTTGCCTTAATGGACAATCCCAGGAAGCCTTTATATCAGGCAATTCTTTATTATGTAAATCTTGGTTTTTTGTTTCTATGACACCCATAAATAAATCACCTTTAAATCCTGTACAATAGAATACCCAGGTTCTACGGTCAATTCTTTTCTTATCCATTATCTTACGCTTTACAATTTTTAAAGCAGGGCATTGATTGCAGGTTATGCTTGTTTTGACTTTCATTATTGTTTAATTAATCTGATTCTGGTGCGGTTTCAATAGTACCTTTTATAAATTGTTTGTCAAGATGATGATTTGAACGTAATATTTCAACTACAATATCGCCCCATTCATCAGCACATATTTCCCTCTGCTTTTCACATACTTCTTTCTTGAATTGATTGATATCTTTAAGCACTAAATCATCATATGTTTCTTCATTTATGTCCCATCCTTTAATCTTTTTAAGTAATTCTTTTGCTTTCATGATTCTATCTCCTTATTTTCTATTTTTGATTAATTTCATTTTAATGTAATTTCTTTCTCTCATACCTTTTTAATTCCTTAGAAAAGACTATTGTAGTTGTAACAATCCCCACTAAATAAATAGAGCCGGTTATTCTGGTAGTGTTTTTATAATTTCCACTACCCTCGCTATGCCTTATAATAACTTCATTTACAATAAATGTTCCGGCTATTACTGCAGCCGTTTTGTACAACATTAATGGCTTTTCTGGTATATCCGGTTTATATAATAACATACTTTTCAAGTCCCTTGTATAATCAGGAAAAAATAAGCTGTCTGCTTGAATTTTCTGTGCTTCTGCATTATAACAAAGAAACAACCCTAAAATTATTATAAATAGTTTTTTCATAGCTTTTATTGTTATTTAATTAAATTAGACCTAATTTTTTTAATAATCGATTCGCAGCATAAGCATTATATTCTATTTGACAATCTCTACACAAATCAACACCTCTTAATTTTATTTGTTTGCCACATTCACATTTTTTTATTTGTGCTTTTTTTATTTTTGATTTATTCATATCTTTATTCTTTAGTTAGTTCAACAATAGTTGCTGTTTTTCCTACTTCGGCTTTGCAGGGCTGAGAATCTTTGACTAAAACTCCATTTATTTTTAGATATGGATTATCATGCTCAAATACCCATTTCCTTAACACTCCTCCCCAAAATACATTACTCACCTCAATTAGTTGTTTTGAGGCTTCGTATTCTTCAAGATCATGTTTATAATGTAATGATGGAAGCCCTTCATCAACTTCAAATGAATAATTTTTTTCATCTGGCTTTGGTAATCCATCAGGTTCAAAGTAAACTACCCGATCGATTCCTATTCGTATGTGTCCTGGTTTCAACTCCTGCCTTTTGATGTTTTTGATTTTTTGTATCATTATTTATCCCCATTGCTTAGCGAAAGTGTTTGCAATTCCTTGGAATGTACGACTTCGTTCTTTTGCTCTATCCGGTCCCGGAGCCATTTTCCATATTCTTTGCTCCCTGCCTGATACTATATTTTCCGGTTTTAATAATGGTAAATTCTTTAACCATAGACAGGTCGCTTTTGTTTCGCCGTGTCCAAATTGCCAAGGCTGTATTATCTGATCTGATTTTCTATATATTGTACTCATTATTCCGATAGGATTTTCAACTGCAATTTTTTCAATAGGTGCATTAATTAATTTCATAAAAAAATCAATACCTTGTTGCTGCCTTCCATCTTTACGCTTTTCTTCAAACCACCTTGCACCCGATATTGCTAAATGAGTACAAGGCGGGTGAAAAATACCTAGATCAAAACTTTCTCTTTTCAAAACTTCTAAAATATCTTCTTGAAAGTGGCGCTCAGGATAGCCCCCTTCGCTAGGAATTATATCACATGAATAAGCATCATGTCCCTTCTTTAAAAAAGCGGTCATCATTATTTGACTATACTCACAACCAACTATAACCCTCATTCTTTCCATCCTTTTGATCTTTTAACATTTCATAATATGCCATATTATGACAATTAGGACATTCAAGTTTCTCACAATCAATATGAAAAACTGCAATCCATTCCCGACCACACAAGTCACATTTAACCTTCAATCCCGTCCATTTTTTTTGTTTCTTTAATTCTTTCATTTGGTAGTAATTTAAAGGTAATTTTCCTTTTCCATATTTTTTCAACCCTCAGTCTACTGCCTCTGATTTCTATAATTTCACCAGTTTGAAAAACCATTGGTTCTGGTTTTAGCATTTGTTCCTCAAACTTTTTATCTGAAATAGGTTCAAATTCTCCATTTCTATTATCCATATTTTTATTATTTAATTAAAGTTACTCATTATCATTGATATAAACAAATTTAGGTTAATGGTTGCTCTCATTCTGTTTAGTTAATTAAAATAATTATTAAAACTGCCCAAAAAATTAAACATATTAATGCAACTATTGCATAATTTCTCATTTTATTCATGTACTTGTTATTAACTCAATTCAAAATCTTCTTCATTAGGATATTTTAATCCATATAAGTTGTATTTACTTGGATTAAACATACAATCATAACTGAATTTATATCGCCTTTTATCATCTGTATCAATCCATTTTTTCCTAATATTAAAAACTTCTTTGTTTCTTTTTAATTGATAAAAACAATAAAATATTAATAATACTAATAATACTAATATTACAGTTAAAAATGTTTCCATAACTTTAATTTTTAGTTTCTGTTTATTAACTCAATTCCGTAACTCTCAGCAAATTTATCCATATTTTCCTTTCGCCTTATTGCTTCGGCAATCTTTTTTAAAGGTATTGTTTCCCAGTCATCTAATTTAACCCTGTTCATTTTCCAGACTATTGCACTTCCAACCGGGGAATTAACAACATCATATCTTTTATGATTCAAGTCGTCATCCTGAATATCTCTCTTTTCTTGTAATATTCTTTGCCTTTCTTCCAAATATTCTTTAAGCCACCCAAATAAACTATATCCTTTAACGATCTGATAAGACTTTTTAAATTCTCCCTGACATCCAGAACTTATAATTATGGTTAATTCATGATCTGTTAAATATCCGTATCTTGTTTTTAATACACTTGCTATTTTGGTTGTCATTGTCTTTTCCTGGAAGAAATTAAAATCTATTCCCAGATAATCTAATGCACCAATTATTTGAATTAATTTATCTTCAATATCCTGTATTGGAAATTGCGATAACCTTATTCCATTTTCTATTGCATCATTTATCTCTCTGTTATTCATTTTGTCTTTTTTTAATTTCTGCTATTCTGTCTTTTATCCAGTCATCCTTTATGGATATTTTATTTTCATCTTTAAACCATACATTAATAGCTTTCTGTTTCCAATTTTTAACTTTTTTACCGGTACTATCAAACCAATCTGCGACATTATATGCCTCCCATGATCTTTCAGCAACATTTTTTTTATATCCTTTTTCTTCAAAATAATTAATCCATTCATTTAAAGTTGGTGGAATGAATCTTTTTTTATTTCCTTTTCCTTCTTCTATTTCACTTTCTATTTCACTTTCTATTTCTATTTCATATTTACCGAGCCGTTCCCTAACCATTCCGAATCCTTCCGAACCATTCAGTAACCCTTCTGAATCATTACCTAATATATTGATTTTTAGCTTGTCTGGAAGTGACTTAAATTCTTTATTTACTGCTATCTTCATATTGGTATTTAGACGCTGATTTTTTAACCAATTAGGTAAAATGATAAAATTGTCTACAAAAAACACTTTTTTAACCCTTCCGAACCGTTCGAAACCCTTTTGAATGATATCAGTTTTTAATCCGGTATCAAAACAAATTCGTTTCATTGTAATTTCATATATGCCTAATAAATTTGTCAAAGGATTTGTTATAAGATATAAAAATAATAGCTTTTCATTTGGACTTAATTCTGAAATAAAAGTATCGTCCCAAAACCTTGTATTTACTGATCTTAACTTATCATTCATCTTTGATTTTATTTACATCTATACACCATTCAATAAAATTTTTAGTGCTTATATCATTTATACATTTAATTACATTATAAGCAGATTCAATATCAATATTATTTTTTTCTAAACAAGTTATGATTTTATGGCAATTTTCACACAATGTTATAAGATCTTTATTATCATATTCCCAGGGTTTTAATCTAAAATTATATTGAAGATGATGTACGTGTAATGTTTTTTCTGTTTCTTCACAAGCCCTGCAAGTGAATTTATCCCTTTCAAGTATCTTTAACCGGCATTTCTGCCAACGTGGATCTTTTAATAGTTCTGAATAATCACTCATTTTACAATCTTAAATTTTCAAACATAAAAATAATTTATATTATTTTGAGTTCCTCTAATTTACTTGTCAAAACAGGCTCCCAGGAATTATCTTTAATCCTGTCATCCAGTGTCGGGCGTGAAATACCCAATTCCACTGCAAGTTTAGACTTGGTCCGGCTTCTGTCTTTTGACAGCCACAATATCATTCTATCGCTTATTTTTATGATTTTATCCATATTACAAATGTAAAACAATTATCTACAAATACCAACAAATAGTTATTAAACCTTTATTAACATTTTATTAACAATAGAGCTGCAGTTGTGCTTTGTGGTTCTCTAATCTGGTAAATTAATTTTATTATTTAAATACCAATGCGATCCCTGTAAATCCTTCCATTCTTTAAAATCAAAATCTGAAATAACTATTAATGTTACATCGGTACTTTCAACTTTTACTATCTTTCCAAATCTGAATAAATCCTTGACGGCTTTTCTATATTCCTGAAAGGCATAAGATTCAATTAACTTTTCAGTTGCTTTAGGATATTCTTCATGCCTTTCTATAATCAATTTTGGAGTTATTTGCTTTCCCATAATTTTAGTATATTTGTAACTGTGCTGTATGGTTCTCTAATCTCTTTTTGCCGGCTTCAAAATAATCTCGATCTATTTCAAAAGCATCAAAATCATAACCAGCATCCCAGCAAGCTATTCCTATTGAAAGACTACCAAAGTGAGTGTCCAGAATTTTGTCACCTGGTTTGGCGTAGTTCTTTAGAAGCCATTTAAGCAAACCAACTGGCATTTCGCATGGATGGACGCCGTATCTGATTCCATTTGTACAAGCCCCAGACCATAACCATTTTTTATATCTCATAGAATGCTTAAAGCTTGTCCAAGCTAATTGACCCATAGATAAATTAGTTTCAAAAGAAATTCCTTTATCCCAAAATATCCAAGCATTTGTAATCGGTAAATAATGTGCGTAATAATTCCCTCCAAAAATAATTTGATTTTTACTTACTCTGAATAATTCATTGAAATATTCCTGATCAGGCACATCTTCATTCCATTCTTTGTCCCGGCCGTAATGATAAGTTTGTTTATTTTTCATCCAAAATTTACCAATTCCAAATGGAGGATCGACAATAGCAAGTGAATACTGATTATCTGCCATTTTTCGCATAGCAGGTAAACAGTCTTCGTTGTATAGGTTAATGGTTGCTCTCAATTTTCTGTTTAGTTAGTTTAATGTTCCACATTTGTTTGAATATCTGAGATATTTTTCAATTTTTCTTTGTTTAAGTTTTATAGCAACTAAAACCTTAGTTATTGTTTTTCGTCCCAGACATCTTTCATCTCGTAACATTTCTATTACTGCAAGGATATCGTGAAATTCTGCTATTATTCTTTCAGAATTTGTAAGGTTTTGTTTAGGTTCTTTTTCATCCAATCCAAATCGTAGTGCTTTATCTACTCTTTGAATTACTTCAGCACATTCTTCAGATAAGATTGTTAATAAATGTTCTTGTCTTGTCATCTCATTAAATTTCTTTATAATTTCCCTAACTTATTTAATTAATTGTAAATTAACCAGTACGCAAAATCTACATCTATTGACATATTTTCTGTGAATTTATCTATGCTATGAAATGTAATATATTTATTTTTAACATCCGTCCATGAAAGACATCTTTCTTTTATTAATGATTTATGTAAAATTAATAATTCTCTTTTCATATTTGGGTAATTACCATCTTTCTCATATTGTTCAAATATTTGCTCTGCTTTGTGTTTCATAATTCTTTAGTAAAGTTACTCATTATCATTGATATAAACAAGTTCTTTTGTTCTTAAATAGATAATCCTGGTACCGTAATCCGGGAACCAACCGCCACAACAAACAGGCTCTTTGATAACCCCGTCCTTGTCGCATACTTGAAAAGTATTAACCCCTGACTTGCGGACTTTAGTACACTTCAGGTAAATGTCATCAAGTTTGTATGTATTACCTTCTTTAATCATAATTCATAGGTTCTCGGGTTTAATATCTGCTTCATCAGTACATGAGACACTTTACTTTCTGCTGTGTATTTATTAAATTCCCTATTGATCTTCCTAAAAGTTCGTTCCATCCCGATCGTATAAGCATAATCAAAATGTTCCCTTATCAAACCAATCAGCTCAGAGTTTAATTTTGATTTTGGATTTTCATCGTTCCAGGATTCAATCAAACTTATTAGTAAATTATCAACATAGATCCCCTTACGGTTCATAATATGAATATTTAATACAATATTTTATTACTTTTTAAGATATTTTCTTTCTCCCACATTGGCTGCAAATTCTCCATTAATCATTTCGTCTGCTATTTCTCCCATAATTCTGACTTTAATTTGTTCAAATCTAGTAGCTCTATTTTGATAATGTTTTTATCTTTTTTATGCTTCCGGCGGACTAGGTCGAATATGTCGGAAATTGTCATGTCCGGCTTTGGGGTTATCAATATAGTGTTAAAAGTGCCCCCTATTCCATTAAGAATGTAGTAATTGATTTCTGTTTTGTTCATTGTACTGCTTTTTCAATTGCTTCGTTCATTAATACAATTACATTATGTATTTCAATCCCTTGTTTTAAAAAATAACTATAATCATCATCTTTTGATATATCTCTTACTAAAACACCTTTATCTATTAAATTAAAAACTGCCTGCAATGCCTTTAATAATTCATTTGTATTAAGTAATGCCATTATCTGGTCTGCCTTTAAGTCTGCGAGTTCCGGCTCTATACAAACACCTAAAATTTCAATTATCTTTTGTTTCATCATCAAATTTTTTAAGTTCTTTTTTAATTAGAAATTTGCTTACCCTTGTCAGATCACGGATAACCTCCGGTAATTCAGCATCGTTGCTAAATTGCTCGTTTAGATCGTGTATAAGCACTATCACCCTCTCATTAAGGGTTTGCATAGCCTTATGGGTCTTTAAGTCCACTTAGCTCAGTTTTATAGGTTTTGCGGAGCGCTTTATTCAGTACGTAACTGAATGACCTGTCAGTTTTTATACATTCAAATTTAATAATCCTGAATACAACACCGTCAATCATCACTGTCTTTTGTACTTTCGGGTTTTCTTTTTTCTGTCCACCCTGGTTCTTTTTTGACATAGTTTTAAGTTTTAGTAAATCTGTAATTGTGTTTTATGGTTCTCTAATCTCTTTTTGCCGGCTTCAAAGTAATCTTTATCTATCTCGTAAGCGTCTAAGTCATAACCGGCATCCCAGCAGGCTATTCCTATTGATAAGCTGCCGAAATGGGTATCCAGGATATTGTCGCCCGGTTTGGCGTAGTTCTTTAGAAGCCACTTGTATAAGGCGACTGGTTTTTGGGTTGGATGGATTGTCCCTTCTCTTGAAAGTTCCACCCTATTTATTATTTTCCTTCTCAGTGCTACATTAAAAGAAGTAAAAGCAAGTTCACCATCACTCATAGTTAAATTTTGTCCCTTATCCCAAAATATCCATCCCATACTTTTTGGTAAATATTCTGTAAAATAATTAGCACCCCAAATAATTTGATTTTCACTTACTCTAAATAATTCACTAAAATATGAATTGTCGGGCGATTTGCTATCCCATCCCTTTTTATCAAATGCTTTTCTATTGTGCTTTGAATTTTTACAAATAGTTGAAATTTGAAAATCCCTATTTATTCCATAAGGCGGATCGCAAATGGCTAAACTGAACTGATTATCTGCCATTTTTCGCATAACTGGTAAACAATCGGAGTTATATAGGTTTATTTTAGCTCTCATTTACTTATTTAATAAACTTTTTTATAAAATCCTTCATTCTTTTTTCGTGTAGCTCTTTAGAGTCTTCGGTATTGTATTGAATAGCACTAATCATTATGAATAATGCGTTTACTAAATTTTGTTGATTTTTATCAGTAACTCAATTGCCTCCCATTTATCCTTTGGAGTTGGGTTTGTTTTTTTAATGTCTAATTTCATAATTTTAGATTTTAAATACAGTATAATTAAAGAATTAAATTAATACATATCTTTTACATTTTTCAGGGTCAAATCCAGGATCGCATACAGGATCACTACACCAATAAAGAAGATTACAGTAATCATAATCATAAGGGTCATCACCACCATTTATTATATCTTCATCGCTCCCAGGAGAATGATGTTTTTTATGCTTACAAGTATCACATTTCGTTTTCATAATTCCTATTTTAGTTAAAGTTACTCATTATTATTGATATAAACAAACTACATGAATGTAGATAATTCTTTTTCAATAGCCTCCTGGTCAAGTCCAAGTTCCTTTATTAACACATCTATCATTTTGCTGTAAAGTTCCGCAAATTCTAGGTTATCCATTGCAGCGAAGCTAATACTTTTAGGCAAATAAACCACGCCTTTATCAGTTTCAATCACTTTATATTTGCCTGTTTTCATAATAAATACCGCTCTGTAATCTTCGAAATTATCATATTGCTCCTGATTAGAAAAACCCATATTCAAAAGAGCAAAAAACTTCCGGTGAAATCCTATATTTCGAGGTCGCTTAATGTCTGCCAAAAGTGTTTCACCAGGTTTGAATCGTTTAGCCTTTTCATATCCTGAATTGTAAGCAGGAATGAATTGACCGGTATCATTTTTAATTAGGTAAATTTCCATTATTCTAATTCCTTAATGATTTCTTCAACATCTTTAATAGTTAATTTATAACCCCGCTTCTTTAAGTATTCCATAAATTTCTTATTATTGCTTTCAAATGCTTCAACTGGATGCAATGTTGCAAAAGCAGAATAAGCTATTTTTCTGTATTTATTTTGTTCCATATTTAAAATCTAAAGTCTGTTCGTATGGCTTCAAACTGTAATACAGTCTTAATAAAATCCCTTCTATCGTTTTCATATCCTGGTAACAATTTAATTCCATTTGTAGTTTCATTGTGCCCTCTGCTTTTACGTGGCAATCAGTGCATAATTCCATAAAATTATCAATATCGGCATAGAAATATTTCAACTTGCTCCGTTTGATAATGTGATGGATCTGAATTGTCATAAAATCATTACCGCAACCCTTGCAAGTATAACTACCATTATCGTTCCGGATCTCTGCCAAGTATTCAGATTTGTTCTTTTCGTAGATTCTATTTAGTTGTTTTGAGGTCATTTAATTTCATTATAATTTAAAATATCCCATACAATTCCACATGTACCCCGTATTTGACTTATTAGCCAATAATTATATTTTCCCGGTTCTTTATACTTATCAGGCTGTTGTTCACGATAAGCCCTGAAATGTCTTTCAATAACCATTTTCCTAGCTATCTCATGTACTTTAGGTTGTACCCCATTATCAAAACGATTACATTTTTTACAACCAACCCAAAATGTCGGGTTATTTGAATTATCAACTGTTTCGAAAGGGACAAGTTTCCCTCCACAACCACAACAAACATTTTTATATTTATCTATTTGCTTCTGGCATTGTTTTTTTGTTGTTATGTATTTCATTTCAGTAGTTTTATTAATTGCTTTGCTTTTTCAATACTCAAAAAGGGAGGTCGTTTAATTCCGGATTAGGCAAACTTGTATCAAAAGGGTCTTCGCCTTCATATAAAGCGTCAAGATTAACCGGGGTGTTATTATATGCCTCTTTGATATCCTCTGTTAATTCAGAGGGTGGCAATCCTATTGTAACATATTTTGTGCTTTTATCTTCGCCTGTTTTCGTGATTTCAATATTATATTGAAGTGGTGTTCCCCACTCTGGATTTCTGGCTAATGCTGTAATGGATTGCTGAATTGTCATTTGAGTAATCTCAAGTATTTTAATACATTCATTGTTAAAATCCCAGACAATCATAGCCCAAAAATGTTTAATTGGTTTACCGGGATCAATAGGCTTTTCGGGTTTCTCTTTCATTTTAAATCTCAATGGCTTTTTGTCTTCCCAGTCCTCCCATCCAATTATCGGACGTGATAAAATACGAAACTTGTTTGTTCCGCTTTGGAACTTCATGTAACGACTTTCGCCTTTAGGCGGTTCGTAATCCTGTGGTAAAAAATCATTTTCGTTTGACATAGTTTTAAATTTAAGTTATTTTAATGTAATTGATATTCCTGTTTTGCTTTTCTTTAATGGACGTTCAAGTATTTCACCTTCCATTGATACAGCCGGGCTGTCTTCGCTAATTGTTTTTAGCATATTTTCCCGATCTTTTATTTTGGTTTTTAATTCGTCCATTTGATCATAAAGACTGCAAAGATGTGAATCATTACAAACTGAATAGTCATATTTCACACCTGTTTCTTTGATCTGAATTTCAGCACCGTATAATTGGAAGGTTTTAGCACCCTCTTTGAGCGCCTCTTCTAATGTGTAATCCTGTATCTGACTATCGGTATGGAGTTTTTTGATAACCTCTTCTAACGCCTTTAAATGTACGGCGGTTTTCAAAGGGTTCTGTTCACCTGACATGATCTGGTCTTTTGTTTCAATAAACAGATCAATAACCTGGGATTTACTTAATACTTTGGTTAGTTCGTTCATGATTTTTGCAAGTTAATAACTGGTATAAATATACTATAATATAATGAATATACAAATTATTCAATGATTAAAATATTGTTATGTGTACATATTTCTTATATAAATAAAGGGAAACAGCGCATTGTTTATTTCTTATTCTAATCTCATATTCATTTTTTGTTATTTCAAAACGTTCGTCAAAATCAATATTAACATACATTGGTAAATGTATTTCTATACAATTTTTACATTTTTGAACGTGGTAGGTTTCTTTAACTTTTTTTGGTATTAATGTCAGTGCTTTCATAATATTGTTTTGATTATAAGTTATTTAAAACTGCTAATACAGCACTTTCATAAGTAAGCCTACTAGCCTTTATATCGCTTAACGTTTGTTTTGTATATTTTTCGTCCTTACCTAATGATTTTAAATATATTTTTTCTATATATTCATCTATCATTTCTTGTATTTTTTCATCATTAAATTTCTGTCTGATTCCCACTTTCACTAAAAATTCAATTGTTGGTTTCATGATTTGTCTTGTGTTAATTCAGTTGCAAATTCGAAATATTCTATATGTATGGCTGTTGAAATTATTAACCTTTCAATTTGTTTACTGGTTGTCGTGTCAAATAAGCACCTTAGGGCATCTTTTAACACTTCATCTTTTGAAGCGGACATATAGTCCTCTGCATGTAAACAAGCGTCACAGACATATCCCAGGTAGGGATTATCGTACATATCTTCTCGTAGGTAGTAATTGCCGCACCAGCCACAGCGATCTATGCAATTAATGCAACCTGGTTCCCCGGAAATGGTTTCTGTTATGTCGAGCTTGTCCGCAAGATGCTCACAATTTTCGCAAAATTCCTGGTCGGAGTTTGGTTTGGGGTCAATTTCGTACATTGGTTTAAGCTTTATTTTTTAGAAGAATTTTTAATACCTACTTTATCTTTTTCTGCATCTTTTACACCTTTTGAATGAGCTTCTGTTAATTCTTTAGTAGCAAAGAAAGTGAAATGACAATTTACTGTATTTGCTCCTTTTGTTCCACAATTATAACCTGCATCGTACGCTTCATTTGTTGTTTTCATGATTATAAGTCCTCAGTTTTAGCAGTCATTAATATTTCCATAAGTTCGAGAGAAACGTCGAAAACAATTCCGGATTCCAGATTACGCTTTAATGTGCGAAGCCTTTTTAACTCTTCACGTTCTGCCTTTTCCTTAATAATTTGTTCGACTGTTTTGTGCTTCATTGTGTTGCTTTTTTGATTGCTATACTAGCTACTTCAAATAATTCATATAAAGTTTTTTGATCAATCGGAATACCAATAGAATCTCTAATTTTTTGTAGAGCTTCTAATAATTCAGCAGATTCTTGTTTTGCATATTCATCCATTGCCCCTAAAGCCGCTGCTTCATTAAAATCTATCACTCCCAGGAAGCAATCTGATAAAATTTCTTTTTTTGTTTTCATAGTTTTAAAAATTTGTCATCCATGTATATTGTGCTTTAAGTTGTTCAAGTTTGTTACTTGTAACATCGTATGTACCATTATCGTGTTTAGCACTGATACCATGACCGCTAATAAAAATTAGTTTATTGAATGAGATTGTGAATGATCCATCGTTTGCAGATTCAATTAACATCTGAGCTTTTTCTTTTTGAGTGTCGATTGCTGTTTTCATGGCTTTTGTTTTTAATTATAGTATAAATATACGACATGAATTGAGGCAAAACTATGATAAAATTCATGACACAGGCTGTTTTAAAACATGACAGACGGTCATATATTATTTCAATTTCCATATATAACCACCAGCTGTATTGTATCTTCCATGAATTACAGATGAAATATTACCATAATTAACCCCTGTCTTTCTCATGGCTTCATGAATACTTCCAAATTCATTTATATATTTTCCATTTAAATCAAATTGCAAAACTGCCTTACTTCTATTGTGTTCTGCTCCAAACTTTCCAAGCCATGCCTTTGTTGGAGGTTTTACTCCCGTTTCTACTGCTTGTCTAATATTATATTTTTGTGTACACCACTCAAGATTTTCTGGACGGTTATCAGTTTTAATATTGTTTTTATGATTTACTATTTTAAGGTTATTTGGATTTGGAACGAATACCATTGCAACTAATTTATGAATACCTATCGGGATTTTCATCCCAGATAATCCGACATAATAATAACCACTACCGTTTTTACTTAATTTGAATAATTTTTCTTTACCATATTTAAAAGACTTTACATTGCCTAAATTAGAAACCTGATATATCTCTTCATAACCCGGTATGTTTTTAAATATTTCTTCCATATTAAAAAACCAGTACCGGAACGCTAACGGTAAAGTATGAAAAAACCGCTCCTTTAAAAAAGGATTCCGATACTGGATTTATTTTCTTGTTAATATTCATAC
>SDBU01006750.1_pt1 | contig 13421 bp, 25 predicted proteins | sample 2277071 | NCBI WGS metagenome assembly SDBU01 (sample SAMN10397929, study PRJNA504765) | marine sediment metagenome | isolation source: marine sediment core GS08_GC12, 126 cmbsf | place: Arctic Ocean: Gakkel Ridge, Loki's castle | collected 2008 | reverse complement strand
GAATCAGTTTCCGTTCATCCAGACGCACTCCGTCTTGATCTCCTTCTTCTTCGCCCCGGATGCTTTGTTGTCGATCTTGAATTCGTGGCAGTGCCACCCGGCAAGGAACTGATCGTAGAGCTTGCTGTGGTAGCCGGACAACATCACGACCCCCTGGCATCCGGAAATCAACTCCAGCATCTCGGCATGTTGCTCTTCCGTCATTTCGTGTTCGTAAGCGTCTCTCGACGTGCGCGTCTCGTGGAGGTACGGCGGGTCGAGATAGAACAGCGTCTTTGGACCATCTTGCGTGCGAATGACTTCCAGGGCTGGGCGGTTCAAAATGAGCACCCGTTTCAGGCGGGCGTGAACTTCTGGCAATCCCTCGATAGCTGCCAACCAGGCCGAGACTTGCTCGTTCATCCCGCGGCGAGTGCGGTTGCGGGAGATTGTGGCGAAATCTTTCATGAGTCCCTGCCGAGACTGACGGCAACGGATAAAGAAAGACACGGCAGCTCGCCAGTCGGGTGATCCAATAGGCGTGTATGGATTTCTCTGTTCGTATTCAAAACGACGTTCAGAAAACGGTGTCGCCTGCAAGTCTTCGGCGAGTTGCGGGAGGCACAAGCGAAGTGATTCCCAGAAATTTATCAGCTCCCCGTTGATATCATTAACCACTTCCGACACGCCCTCCGGGTCCTTCGCCAACAATACTGCCCCGCCGCCGAAGTATGGCTCGACGTAGTGGACGTGCGGTGGCATCATGGCGATGATCCGCTTGGCAAGGTAGTGCTTTCCGCCGTCAGTGCCACTTCAGGGGTTGGATTATCCCTGAAGTGGCTTGCCCTTTCTTTGCGTTCTTCATGTTTCACCTATATGGGCCAAAATGTTCACGCGGTAAGACTCAAGCCAGCCAAGGCAGGCATTGCAGTGATGGCAAATAAGGCCACGAACTCTGCCGGTTTTGTGGTCATGGTCTAGGCACAATTTGCGACCATTCCATTTATCTATCTCAACCGCACAAATACGACAAGTGCCAGAAAAATTGGTGAAGAGGTGCACTAATTCCATGCCTGTGATACTGGGTGCCGCGTAGCCATTCTCGCGAGAGCAGCGCCGCGATTGCCGGAGTAGCTTGTTGGCCCAGGCTTCAGTGCCGCGATTCCAGTGCCCGCCTTTCCATCGCGGATGGCGTTTCCCGGTTCGATCTTTCAGTCGTTGTCGTGTCAGTTCCTTTGCCAGGCAGCCGCAACTTTGAGACTCACCATTCTTGAGTTGGGCTTTCCTAACCAGTCGATGAGTTCCACAATTACAGCGGCACCAACAGTGGAATACTCGTCGACCGCCCACACGACACACTACATCATGAATAAGGACTGTCCATCGTGTCATCACAAACACCTTCGAGCATCCCGACGGTGTGAATGAAATGGTCGGCCTGAGTGGCCGAGATTTCCCGTCGGGATGCTTGAGGGTTGCTGTTGCCATTTCATTCACATCTATAACCTACTGCCTCTTTCCCGGTTTGTCAACCGCCGTGCCACTTCAGGGGCTGCGTAAGGGCTGTTACCGGCATCTAGGTTTTCCTCTTGGTAGGGTGGTTGAATTGGTCAAGTGAACAAGACTTCTTGCTCGAGCCGCCGGGCTGCTATCTCGCAATACTTCTCTTCGATTTCGACCATGATGCAACGGCGGCCGAGGTCTTTGCAGGCGCGGCCGGTGGTGCCTGAACCGGCGAAGGGGTCGAGGATAAGATCGCCTGGCACGGCCGAGATAATATCCTCGAGAACTTCCTCCGGTTTCATCGTAGGATGAATGTCGGCCGCTGGTCTCTTGGCGCGAAATACGGTCCCAAGATCATGCCGTGTAAAATTATCTGCCGTCCCGTGTGAAGCGTGCAAAATAAACTCTGCTTGTTGGCGAAACCCGTTCCCCATGCCAAAATGGACTTTGTCCCATACGAGACACGAACGTAGTGACCAGCCAGCCGACTCGATAGCACCAGCCAAAACGGGCCATTGACGCCAGTCGATGAAACTGAATAGATGTCCATCGGCTTTGACGACGCGGAGCCATTCCACTGCGAGTAGGCGTACCAGCATAGCGAAGCCGTGTGACGTAAGGTTGTCGGTGCCAAACCACTTTCGTTTGACATCGTTTCGACGCATAGCTCCTCTTGTCCTCATCTGAGCAGCTTGTCTCGCACCGCTGGAATACGGCGGATCGGTAAAAATCACGTCGATCGAGGCGTCCGGCAACTCCGCCAATATCTTCAGGCAATCCCCACGATACAGCGTGATCCCGTCCGTGCACTCGCAAGGGGAAGCCCCGCAACGGTAACAGGCCGGTAACCCCGTAATGCTCATTCTCTGGCTCCTTCATGTTTGGATTGCCCAACTAATCTCTACGATATCGGTACGGCCAATAACCCCACGTCGATCCGCATTCATCATCAAGGCAAGGCCAATCGTGCGCGACACCTTCACAAGGGCACCCCTTGCCCTCGCAATCGTCGCATTCCCAATCCCGCCTGCCGAAATAGTCCCCTACCGCCTCATAGACGTCGTCGAGCAATTCGCGTCCGTTTATCTCGTCTATATCGTCCTGGATATCGCGTTGCGAATCGACTCTCAGAACGTAACCGTTTGGGCGCGTATTCAGCGGGCTGAACAGCAGCAGCCCGCCGCCGTCGCCGATCTTGCCTGGCACATATCGTCGGGTGACTAGGTAGTCCTCACCCCAGAATCGCACCTCTTCCGGCTGCTCAATAATCCTAGCCAAGTCCGCATCCGTCGCGACCTGGATTGCACGTCGCACCTGGGACAAAGTATAGCCGTCACTGCTGTAAAACGGCTCCCTGAACCATGCGCGGCGAATCAAGCTTCCATTTCGCCATACTCGGGCGATGATCTTCTTGGCAGTGCAACGTTTCATGGCTCGCCTTTTTTTCGGGTTTTCACTTCGTCATCGCCTCCGCAAGATCCGCCGCCGTCCTTGGATTCGGACAATCACCCGACGGAACTGGCTTGGCGTGACTGAATGCCAGCCCCTTGCGAATATGGTCGATCGATCCCCCGCAACGGCAGACGAACGAGAATTCCTTGCCACCCGTGAGGGCAAGGCAACCGTGGCAGGTTTCAGGTTTCATTCGCGGCCTCCAAGATTCGTTTTCCAATCCATTGTGCAACAGCAGGAACTACGGCGTTTCCGAGGCATCGATAGCGGCCCAGTTCATCGGGAACCCCATCAACCACTCGACAAAGTTCGCTGTCGGGCACCCACCGAAGTCGATTCGGCAGTGCAGTACTAGGTTTCCTGAAGCCGGGCCAGCACCGAAGCCGAGCCGCCTGTTCCGTTTCTGTTGTTTCAAGTGCGCGTCCAGTGAAATATTCAGCCGTCTCCAGTCGCTCGCCATGGCGGTGGGCCACAATGAAAAGTCGATCTCGCTGGTGCGGAGCGCCAAATTGTCGCGCGGATAAAGTATTCCATTCCGCATCATACCCGCTCTCGGTAAGATCCCAGAGAACTCGATTAAGCCCCCGAAAAGTGATCGCTGGGACGTTTTCAGCGACGACGATCGCGGGGCGAAGTGCGCGAATGATCCTTGCAAACTCGAACCAGAGTCCGGAGCGGTCACCGTCGATCCCTTGTCCCCTGTAGTTACACGCGCTGATGTCCTGGCAGGGAAACCCACCACAGATGAGGTCGACCCGCCAGTCCTCAATGGGCTCGGGAGGGAAGGTTCGCACATCTCGCCATCGCCGCACGTCGGGCCAGTGCTTTTCGAGGACTTTGGTTGCATACGGGTCGATTTCACACTGCCAGACTGTTTCAAATCCTCCGGTTCTTTCAAGACCAAGATCAAATCCTCCGGTCAAATGCCAGCAAAAAGCGAACCGACCGTCAGTTGCTTGCTGGACATGCGGCATCACCCCCCTTCGCACCCTTGAGGATATTGCGAATCACGCCATCGTGCTTGCTATGACATGATCTACACATCCGCTTGTAATCCTGCGGATCGGCGTAGTTTCCAGTGAGGTTCGCCCATTCAAATCGTTTTGCTGTCGTAGTTGTGCATATCTCGCACCTGGATGGCGTGCCACGAAGCTTCTGGACGCGTAAATGTAGGGCGGCATATTTCGCCGCGTCGCCCTTCCATGAATCGTTATTGTCACCTCGCTGGTTTCTCTTTATTGCCAGCCTTGCTTTTACGCCTCTCCGTCGAAACGCTGCCCAAATAGCTTTCTGCGTAACGCAGAAATACTCAGCAACTTCAACCTGAGATGCGCCGGACTCGTACATAACGACAGCAGCATCTAGGTCGAACACTGCTTCTTGAGACTTATCCTTACACGCTTTTGAGCAGAATGTCGGCGTGGGGTTGTAGGACTTGAATTGCCTCCCACAGACAGAGCAACTAGAATGGCTGAGAGCCATGGCGACCTCCCTTGTAGGTTGCGTGGTGAGAGCAGCCAAGTAAATCACAACTTTGCTTGGCTGCTCGCATTCTAGCATAACCAACATGGTTTGCAAACCTCCAATTCCTGCAAACAAACTTCCGAACGTCACCCGTTACCCCCTTCCTTCACCGCCGCGATCCCGGCTTCGAGCACCGGGCGGATGATCCGCTCGTTTATCCGCGCCGCACGATCCCAGAACGGCGACAGTGGCTTCCAGCCGACGATGGCATAAAGCAACGCCGATGCTTCATCTTCCGTCATGTCGTCTATCGTGATCCCGAACGTGCCGGGCTTGCCGGTTGGTTTCAGTGTGGCCTTCATTCGCTGGGCTCCTCTGCTGTGTCTGTCAACGCTTTCAGTTTGGTTTCGGCCGCATTCAGCGCCTTAATAGCACTCGACAACGCCCAAAAGGTCTGGCGTGGGACCGCCTCTCTCAGTTCGTCCAGGCGTTCTCGAATTGAGTATTCCAACGGCACGTGATCAGCAGTAAAACCCAGGGCTGTCAGCATCTTCTGGGCGTTTGTCAACCGATCGATGTCCTTTGTCAACCGATCTTGCTTCGTATCGCGGAAGTAGATTTCCTCGCGAAACCTCTCCTGTAGCCGCTTGCTGACTCGCTTCCCCATGTCGGACAAATCCTGCTTGCCCCGTAGCCACCGACGCCAAAATCCTGCATAGTCCTCCTGCTGTTTACCGGGCCTATGGATCGACGCGCGGCTAAACAGGATGTACCGATAGAGGCTGTCTGGTAGCGTCACGTCTCGATACGGGGACTTCTTTTTGGTGTAGAGCCGCGTTGCGTTTGCGGAGCATACCAACAAGCCCGCCTCCGCCGGCAACTCATTCGGGTTGATCAGTTTTGGCGGGGCAACGAAGTAGAATTGATTGCAATACTCCAGATATCCCCGCCACTTGTCGTCATGCACGAAGTCACTCCGGGACACCTTGACCTCGTAAGCGATCGCCAACGGATGGGCCCACGACTTCCGCACCGCCCATGCGTCCATGCTCTGCACCCCGGGCCCACACTGAGTCGGTCCCGTCTTGCACTCAGAAACGAATACGTCTTTCGAGTGGCGGACGGCAAGCAGGTCGACGAGTTGGCGGGCGTTAATCACTTCGTGCTCCTTACCTGGATGGCTTTGAGTCGTTTCCGGGCAGACTCCGACAACTTGCCAGCTTCGTAAGCCTCATCGTATCCGTACATGTCCCAGTCATCGTCGATATCATCCGGCGGCTCGGCGCGTTCGGCCATGTACTCATCTATCTCGCGATGTAGGTCGTTTTGATCGCGGCTCATGAATCGGCCTTGTGGAAGTGCTGGCAGTCTTGCTTGTAGACGTCCCGACAAAATGGGAACGCATTGCCCTTGAGTTTCTCCGGTTGCAACTGGTCCGCCGCGCAGTACCGATCGGCACTCACACGGTCGCCCAGATCCCGAGGTCTCGCGTGCTCGCACTCAGGACAGTTCGGTTCCGCTGGCTTCGGATTCAGGGCGTTGTTGATCTCGCAATCGTCAGCATGCCCAACGTCGAGCGCCGCGCCGCATCCGAGACAGATTGCAAATACTCGTCCCCGCTCGGGCCAGTAAAACTGCACCCGCGACAATGCCCGCCTCAGCACTTTAACACATTCGTGCAACTTCTCGTTCTCTTTCTGGAGAAGCAACGCACTCGCGTACGTCGTCAGGTCGGCCGGGTCGGGGACTTCTTCTTTGACGACTGCCCCCAGTGTGTCCAGCAATGCCTGGAATACTTCGCTTGGTCTGTTATGGTCCCGAATTCCCTCTGCCAAGACCACGGCGGCGTTGCCGACTTGTTCAAGCATTCGCTCTATCTTTTCATCTGACGGCATCTTAGGTTTCCTTGTCGTTAGGTTTGTTTGTGAAAAGGGTCTTGGGGCCGACGTATTCGGCATAGTCCCGGTAATCGTCTCCGCCGTGTCCGACTCGTATCTCCGGCTTCGATATGCCAAGGACCACTGCTTGCACCCAGCAATCCCTGAGCCTGAGCCACTGCTTGCTCCCCAGCGTAATCCGGTCGCCGTCGCCGTTTAGCGGCAGGGTGTCGACGATGGCCTGGAGTTCCTTGGCGTGCTCTACGCGAGGGTCGGAGTAATTCATGCCACGCACTGCCGATAGCAGCGCTGTCCGGGCTCTCTCGTGGCCAACAAGCTTCGGGCCGCTGTAGCCTGAGTCTGGCTGGATTAGCATTTCTGCCAATCGAATGATGGGCTGGAGTCGCTCCACCTCCCCGGCCAGCGTCACCACCGCCGTGTTGACGCCAGTGCGGGAATTCATCACGTGAGTGATTCCGTTAGCAATCGAAAGGGCTTGCTTAACGGTCATGGTCATCGTGTTACCTCCGGGGTTTGCTGGGCTGGAAACTCTGCTCCCCAGATCCATGGGTTCACATCCCAGCCGAGGCCCTTTTCGGCGTAGATGGAATCCCACACCAACGCGAATCCTTGCCGGCATGTTAGGCTCATTGGGAAGTTTCCACGGCCACCCCTCAGCCAGCCAGCTACACCGGCAAACGCGGCCGACCCGCACGTGGCCAAAAACCTACGGCGAGAACTCGTCAAGTCTGTGCAAAATCCGAGAACCATACCTGCGGCAACAACTCCGTTCACGATCGGCTGCTTGGGTGGGCCGATCGTGAACTCGGACAATCCTTCCGCCGCCGCGTCCTCATCGGTGATATCCTGCACCCGCCCGACCCAGACCCGCGTGACAGGCAGGTTGATTCGCGAGGCCCACCGAGGCATATGAATGGAGGGCGTCCACTTGCCTGGATCGCCGATAGTAGCGATGTACGACGCTCGATAAATCGCACGTGTCGGATCTCCGTACATCACTTCGGTGGGGTGCGTTGCCGCGTCCGGGCATCCTGCCTTATTGCATTCCGCGAGAGACCAGTTCTTTGGTATCCAGGTTTCCCTAACCCACAACGTGTCTCCGGGGACGCCGAATGGGCTCTTGATCCAGGTAGTGATATCGTTGGCCTCGACCTTGCGACAGTCGCAATAACCAATAGCCTGGAACGGGAATCCATCGGCGGTAAATCCACACGACTCCGGAAACTTCACCGGCCGTCGCGTCTGGGTTTTCGTTCCCGCCAAGATGGCACGTACCATGTCGGCGTTGAAGAGAGTCGGGTGTTCCGTGGCTCGAGTTGTCACCTGGTCACCTCCGCTTTTTTCTTGGTCTCGTATTCATCCGTATAGACGCAGTTCTCACAAAAGTGGTACGGCTCGGCACCGTAATCAAGACACTCGCCTTCTCTCTCGGTGTCGTATAGGCAACCGCATACGTCACACCGACTGATATGATCACTCACTTGGCGGTATAAATTACCCAAGTACCAGATCACAGTCCACGCCTGATCGTCGGTCAGCTTAGGGACGTGGTCTGCTTCGATGATATGCCCATCCGGGACGGTCCCTTGCAGGAATGCGAATAGTTCCTCGACTACCTGAAGGTCGTCTGGTTTTTCAGCCACGCTGCACCTTGGGTATCTGAGGGAGTTCCTTTATTGCCCAAATATCATCAGGAATCCTGCCCTGTTGCCCGGGTTTTGGGCCGGAATCCTGCTTGACCCACACTGCCACCCCAGCCGCCTTGCACTGCTGGACGATATCCAGAATCCACGCGAGGTCGCACGGCCGGGCGCTGGGGCCGGACTCGCCGCCCACGAGGACCCAGCCAATTTCCGTAGTAAATTTGACCAACGGCTCCACGTCGTTCATCGCGCCCGCTCGGCAGTCGTGGCAATACCAGCAGTTGCCCTCGGAGGTGTGGATGTCTGCCTCTACGTTTCTGTCCCCACAGTACGGACACTGCCAGGATTGAGTATCACAGAAGATGTCGTCAATCGGCCCAACCAACGGCTCCAAGCTCAGGCCCAGAACCGGCGTCAAGTCGCGGCACTTCAGCAAGTGGCCGATCCCCGCTTCCAGTGTGTCCTGGTCACTGGCGGAATAAAGGAGGTGAACGTTCGGCCGGTGCATGTACTCCGTCGGCCGGCGGGTAGCGGGGTCAGCGTCTGCCAGGTGATTCGGGATGCCCGGGGTCATCGGCCAGAACCGCAGGATATTCTCCGGTCGTTTCGTGGCGAGAAGCCAGTCGAGATTCTGCGTCTGGTCAATCAGCCCGAATAGGTCGCGGCGGATGTCGTCCATGGTTAAATATCGGCAGCCGTGGATGATAGGATCCAATGCCGACGGCTTGAATACCGTTCCGTCATTTGGATCGTATCGCCAACCGACTGAGCCCTGCGCATCCACGATCGCCCCCGTCCAGCCCTCGAATGGATCGCGAATGGAGCCGACGAGTACGCGGGGACGATGGTACTCTTCTGGCGGAGAATCACCGCCTTCGCACGTTGCCTGCTCGACGTCAGCCAAGTATCGCAGGTACGCTACATCTGCCTGCCGGTTCCACTTCAACGGATTCCGCCAATATGTCCTGGACGTTTTCCGCCGCCGGCCGGCGCGGCCCAGCCAGGGAGACCAGACGTGTTCGGCCAGTTCTATCTTCGTGTTCTCACCCACGCTGCACCTCCATCCATTCCATGAGTTCGTCTGCCTCGGTAACCGTAATCACACCCTGCTCGCGGGCCTCGCTAACTCGGTCTACAGCCTCCATACGCCCTTCATGTTCTTTAATCAACAGACCGGCTCTGAGGGATTCGAGCAGGCGTTGCTTGGCGGATGGCATTGGCTATTCCCCTGGTTCGTCTTTCTTCACCGCCGAGTACGTGATCTCTATTTCCTCTTCGACCGTGTAGCGGCCGAACTCGCTCCCATCTTCGTTGAGCAGCGCGAACGTAAGCGGCCAGCCTTCGGTACGCTCTGACTCCTGGAAATGCTTCGCACAGTCTTCCACCGCCCACAACGGGTGAATGGACGGATCCCAGCGGGTGAAGCATTCGTCGTCGATTTCCAGTTCGATCACGCGGTAGTAAACTTTGTGTAACTTGCTCACGTCGCTTTCCTTTCGGTTACTTCCCCTCAGCAGCCGCATCGAGTGCGAGCCGCGCCTTTTCTACAAGTTCACCTACCGGCATTCGAGCCGCGTAAGCATGTACCAACATCCGGTCCGCCGTGTTGATAATCGCCCGCCTGATCGCATGGTTCCGGAGCACCTTGCAGTAGTGTGTTGCCAGGCCCGGCATGCCGCAGTCGTAGGTTGCCTCTGCCAGGTAAGCAGCGCCTCCGAGATCTTCATAGTCGCCGTGTTCCTTGAGTCGGGCAACCAGCAAGGCAAGGTCCGTAGCACCACCCATGGCAACCAGGTGTTTGTACAGCCTACGATTCCGGTAGCCGTGGAAATGAGCCGACAGAAGCGTTGTCGACACGATGGTTTCTGGATGAACGATCAACATGCCTATTAACCTTCGTTCAATGTCCAAGTCCTGGGGAGGCGATGAATCGAGTATTTCACTTAGACTACCCTTCTCTAAGAAACGTCTTGCCGCCTCCCTAATGAGTATGCGGCCGTCTTCGGTGTCTCTCAGCCAAACACGCAAGGCGGCCAGCGTCGTGGGCAACGTCAGCCCTTGTTTTTCTTCACCATCGCGCACCGGCTGCTTCCTCCCCCCGTTTATTTATCCTCGCCGCACTCTTGCTATGATCCCACGAGTTGAGTAATGACTCTTTGCGTTGCTGCCAGGCCGACGGAGTACCGAGGATGCTACAACCAGATTCCGAACGACTGCTCAGCGGTTTGTTGGTGTCGAGAATTGCCACCCCCGATACCATTGTCCAGTCTGGCCTACCTATCTCGGGTCGCCACGGTTGGACGTTGCCGACTTGCCACTTGTGGGGCTATGCAGGATGTTTCTTACACCAGTCACATTCGCAGTTTGTTCCGTCATGCCAGTCGATCGAACCGGTTGGGCAATCGTCATGCTCACGGCCATCGTCGTGGACAAAACCTGGGCAGCCACAATTCGTGCACCGCGCTACATCTCCGTTCTGGGCCCAGTTGTCCCTGCCCGTGCTTGTCAGCACTTCCGCCTCGTGCCCGCAGTAGGCGCAGAAATCAGTGAACGGCCGCCATTCTTTCGTCGCCATTGTCGTGCGGTCCTTTCTACCGGCTGTCAGGCGGAATTCCTTTTGAGCCACTCGCCCAGCCACTCGTAGAGTTTGCATACTTGCTTGGGGTTTAACGACAGGCCCCAGACATGAGAAGCAAATATCGACAAGCCGTCCCTATGCCCGGGCCCCGTGTGGTGATGTTTCAGTTTCAAATAACACGTCGGAGTCAAATAGGCCTCGAATCGATCTGGCTTATGCTTTGCTATCCTGGCCATAATGGCCTCCCGTAGAAAGAAGAAACCCCGCCACAAAAGGTGAACACTGAGGGTCGCCCGAGGGGCGGGTCAGAACTCTCATGGCGGGGAATTGGTTCATCGTTACCTCAGTGTTCACTGTCCATATCATTACAAAAGCTACAGCGGGTGTCAAGATGAATCAGCCGGCTCACAGAGTTTGTCGATTATCTCCGTGCTTTCCTTCATGCACTGATCGGGTGATGCCCGCCACGTGCCCGCGGGTTCATCGTGTCGCGGATATGGGTTTATGAACAAAGCCTCTTCCCGGCCGCAGTACTCGCATTCCCGAATGTAGGCACGGGTTTGTTTCCACTTATGCTTGCACTCCAGCGTATAACCGAACAGGTGACGCAGATACGTTTTGATGAGCCTGATCATTCCTTGTTTCCTTTCACCTGGGCATCCGACGTTTCAAGGGGAATCCGGCGGCCGTGGAAACACCACCATGGTCCGCTGACCGGTTACGCGAATCAGCAGCCGCCGCCGGATTCTGGGGTGGGAAAAAAGTACCGCTGATTTGCCAGGCCGGCTCAGCGGTAAGCCTTTGCTGGTCCTGCTGCCACTGGCAGCGGACGGGTCAGTATAAATCAGCCGGGGGGCGCTTCCGTCTTGTCGCGTTCCTTCGCCGCCTCTTCGGGCGTCTCGCCGGCTAGCGATTTTCCGCCGTGCAGGAATTGCAGGGCTCCGAGTAGATCGAGCATTGCATCGCCTTCAGGTGTACCTCGATGAAACCACGCGGCCTTGTCCACGATAAGAATGACCTTGAGGACAGCCCGTTTTTCGGTCTTGTTCAATTCGTGGGTCCGCGTGCCGGTGTTTTCTTCTTGAAACTGATCCACTGTCTTAGTCTCCTTTGTGGTTGGAGTGAATGTCGTCTGGTTCAAAGCCGGGCGTGCGCCATTACACTATCGCGTGGTCGTGAGTCACGTCTGCGGTGATCGATCCGCTCTTCCCGGTATGGACTTACGCCTCCATCAGCCACTTAGCTGCGCCGACTCGAACGGCAGGCCGCCTACCTGCTCATGTTTCCTTGTGGTTGGAATGAATGTCTCTACGCCATGGGTCATAATTCCCCAGGGACGTTATCCTCACTTGTTGGCCACGACCCGTCCGCTTTGGCTTCTGCGACGGCGGCGTCCATCTCCTCGTCTGCGATCGCCAAAGCTTTTCCTAAGTCGCATCCCGATTTCTCGGCCATGTCTTTGAGTTGGGCCGCGATTCCTTCTCCGCATCCAAACGGGAAGGCAGTGGCTCCCATCAGCAATGTAGATCGATCCTCATCGTTGAGGTCCGGCCAGTATTTCTTGCAAGCGTCAAGGCATAGTTGGCACATGAATCATCCTCCCTTGGTTATCTCTAACGGCTCCAAGCAGCTTGCCGGGTCTGGCGTATGGCCAAGGAATACTTTCCGCCGCTCGTCACTGATCCATTTGTACATCTTTTTTGCTTTATCACAATCGTTCCTGCTTCTCTCAAACTCAGCTTCAGCAGACTGAACACCATCTTCCGCATCCTTCAGAATGGACTCCGCGTCCAGCATGGTTGTCTCGGCTTCACTAAGCGCCTCGTCTGCTTCCTGACGTGTTTTCCATTTCGTTGTTTCTGCCATCAGTACAACCCCCCTTGCCTACTCCCTAGTGGATCGACTATTGGATGCGACGAATCCGGCGTGACGCCCAAGGACCCAACAGCGTCGATTACTTCATAAAAAAGCCCTGCGGTGAACTCGTCCATGTCGAATGCGCTCTGGCAGTAACTTCTGAAGTTGATATCAGCCCCTTGACGATTCATTCCCTGGCACTCCATATAGGCCACTCGCAACAGCATCGCCGTCTTTAGCGTTCCGCGTGATTCGTTCATCAGTTCAGCCTTTCCTTCGCTACGTCGGTTAATACGGTTCCCCTGCTGGGGCGGACTCTTGAATCAGGTAATCGCCTCCGTGCCCGCCACCGCTCACGAACGGGTACAACACCGACACCCTGCGGTTTGAATCTTCCGATCCGTAACGGATCATGTCGTATCGGTGCTCGTTATCGCCCTTGCCCACGGTAACGGTTCTCGGCACGCGGTGCGGTGTCCCCTGTTTCTCGCACAGCCGGCCGAATATGCCGGCGCATTGCCGCCACGTCTTTCCGGACCGCCCAGCTTTGTAGAGTGCGTCCACCATCAGTGACTCCACACTCTTGACCTTGATTTCCTTCTTCTCTTTCCGCGTAACCTCTTTGAGTTCTGACCCGTCAAACACCAGCCCCTGCCCTCGTCGTTCGCGTGACGTTGGCTCGTATCCACAATGAGCACACCGGCCGCCGCGGTACAATGCTTGGCACTTCGGGCATTCGATGGTGGGCCTGGAACCGACTTCGCCCGGATCTTTCGTCGTGACGTCCAGGCTCCACGGCGGATCGTCCTCAAAGAATCCGTATGGATTGTGTCGCTTGATGTTTCCACCGTGATCGATCACCACGCAGTCTATCTTTTCAGGGTACTTCTCCTGGTTGAATCGAGAACCCCTTCCAATCATCTGGCGCAATCGAACGAGTGACCCAACGGCTACACACAGTTGGACGCACGCGATTGCCGGAATGTCCGTTCCTCGCTCAACAACCTGCACGTTGCAGAGGTAGTCGATGTAGTGTTTGTTGAGGTC
>SDBU01006749.1_pt1 | contig 13421 bp, 24 predicted proteins | sample 2277071 | NCBI WGS metagenome assembly SDBU01 (sample SAMN10397929, study PRJNA504765) | marine sediment metagenome | isolation source: marine sediment core GS08_GC12, 126 cmbsf | place: Arctic Ocean: Gakkel Ridge, Loki's castle | collected 2008 | reverse complement strand
ACTATCACAAGTATACTCATTGTTACCAGCTTCATGGCAATTACATAATTGCTCCCTTGCATTATATAAAATTTCCTTATTATCCTCCAACGTCTCCACCAAATTCTCGATGGTAAGGTTGGCTTGGGTGAGTTTGGCTTGGAGTGGATTCCTATCAGCTATCTGTTGCCAAATCATCTTTGCCATTTCATCAGGTTTATAGTCCTCGCCGAACTCTACCGTGCCATCGGACTTAAATAAAACCTGTATTTTGTTTGCTTCGTTAAAGGTAAAATCTACCATTTGAGTAGCCACCCATATAATAATATGGCAAGCCCAGTTATTAATCCGACTCCGATTGATATTAATGTTTCTTTCTTACTCATTCACCCCTCCGTTATCGTTATCACGGTTTGCTCGTCACATTCTTTTGCTACGATTACCGGTGTTAATGTGCGATGCTCTGATACATATTCGGTTGTGTCGTCTGGTAGAATTTTTGCCCTTACCAGGCCGTCCTCCGCCAGCTTATTCGCGGGGAAGCAGTTTGCCGTATCGCGCTTGAACTTATCCTCATCACGGTAAGGTTTGTACCATGTCTGCGTTGTTATAATGACAGGAAATCTAGTTATGCGCTTTATTGCATCCTGAACGCATATAATCCATACTTCCTCATGCCATAAATCGGCAATTTCCTTGCGCTTTCTCCAATGCGTACCTGCGTACCATTTATTTAATGTCGGACAGACACGCGGGATCGTCAGCACTGTAACTCCTTGCGCCTTTAATCGCCGCTGGATGGATTTGGATAGAGTGGTCATCTAGTCAGCATCACTTGGCCTGGAATGATCAGAAGTATCGCAGACAAGCCGCCAGCAACACCGGTAAATAATATCTTCACCGCGCCAATCGCAACTTTCATCGCATCTATTTCGGGGGCTTTGATAGTCTCTATAATATCCACTAGCCCGCCGACAAAACAGAGCCACACACCGACGTATAAGCCTAGCACTACACCGCCCAGTACCATTAGTATCCCGATTACCGTTCTCATTATCTCTCCTTTATTTAGTACGGTTCCATTTTTAGGCCAAGTGCCAATGCCATTGCCTGCACAAGAATATCGCATGGAAAATCGAAACCGTCAGGTGACGGCATATCGTAGTCATTAATATTTGCGATGCCGTTTTCATCGACCCATTTGTCAACATCTTTGTCGGGGATTTCTTCGGGCATAGAAACCTTATTTAAGTCCCACCCGCCACCAGCAGAGGCTATCTGCAACACTGCTCCGGGGTTGTCCTTTAAGGTCTGCGCCAGCCTTATGATTTCTCCTTTTACGGCATCTTCTACTATCTCGTTCATCATCTCTCCTTATTGGTTCTCTTTCTTTTTTTATCCTTCTTTTCCGGGAGACCCAGCCTCTCTATATTTTCACAAGCTGGGCAGGGATGGGGATATGGAAGTCCATCTTCCAACAATACCCCGCATATCGTACACATATCTCCTTCGAGCATCATGTCAGCTATTTCACCCATCTCTCCTCCTTATTGGTTAAAATTTCCATTATGAATTGCGCTATGGCATACAACGCAAACCCAGATAACGGTAAGTGGATAATTATAATTTGGGTGATGCCCATGAATTAGACCATCTTCCCCACACTTTGAACATTTCTTTGGTTTAATGATTTTGCCGTATTTAATAGCGTTATTAAAAATTGTTTTAGCGGCATAACGAATCGGATGTCTTAGATTTCTTTCCTTGTTCCGTCGAGCATTATCTTTAATCCGATGAGGATATTTCCCTCTTTTTCTATCGTATGCCCGTATTCTCACAATATTATCTTTCCGATGTTGCAATACGTCTGTTTTAGTGCAGGTTTTGCACTTGCCCAAATGCCCGTCTCCCATTGCACGATGTCGATAGTAACTAGATAACCGCTTACGTTTATTGCATTTAAAACAAACCTTCGTTTTCATATATCTACTCTATCACATTATTAGAATGGATACAACTAAAACGGGACTCCGTCGTCTTGTTCGTCGTCCGCTGGTTTGTCTGCTCCTCTCGGCTCTGGTGGAGGTTCCAGCTTTCCTCTGTAATCAGGGTGCTTATCTTCTTTTTTGTAATCGTTTTTGAAAAGATTGACCTTGTATTCTTCGCCGTTCAGTGTGAATTTGATCGTCAGGTATGTATTGCCTGACTCCTTTGCTTTGTTTTTCCACAGGGAAAATTGTCCCTCATTGTCATACTGTGTCATCAGAACAGCTCCCCGCCGACTTCTTCTTCGATTTTCTTTACTGCCTCTATCGTTTTGGCTTTCGCAACCTTCGCGTTCCATTCCTTCTGCTGTTCTTCCGGCAGGTTCTTGATACTTTTCAGCACCGCGTTCTTGGCTTTGCCTATGCCGTTGCCTTCCGGCTTTTTTACCTCAACCTTTTTCGTCTCGCTACTTTTCCCTGTAGCCGCGTTGCCGTCATCATCTTCCGGCGCAACGCCAGCTACCGCCATTAGCGTGTACCGTCTTGCGTATGTGATTGCAGAGCCTATGCCGTGAGCGTCAGGCGGCATTTGAACCATTTTCTTTTCCGCGCCGTCCTTTGCTTCCTTCCACTTTCTGGCAGGGGCTATTTCCATCTTACCGCCGCTTATCCACTGGCCGCTGGAATGTAAAAGAATAGTCTCAATACCAGTTAACCCATACGGCCTCTGGATTATCGAAAGCCCATTTTCTGCAAGCGGTTTGCGGATAGCGTTCCATACGCTTGCGAGGTCGGCGTACTTGCTACTGAAAAAGGGGTTTTCAGAATCTTTTTGTGCGCCTTCAATTGCTCCCTGGGCTTTTGCTAACGCGGTGGCGAGTTCGTTTATTTCAGGGCTTCGGGTAGCCACAATCGTTACTGTGCAGCCTGTTTCGTGTTCGTATATTTGATCAACTTCTTTTTCTAATGCTGGATCGCTCATGTTTTTCCTCCATTCCACTCTTGTTCCAATTTGTAACCTGTTAAATAATTTAAAAACCTTGCCCCTGCCAATATTGCCCTGTCATCGTCAATCGGATATTCTTTTGTCTGTGGCGGTTTGTCAGGAGCTTCTTTTCGTAGTCGTAGCGATATGCGGCGGTAGGCTTTGTTCACAAGTTTCCCCTGCGCTACTAGCTGAATTTCATATACGCCTTGTTGCCGCGCCGATGGAGGCCAGATAGCTTTAATGTCTATAATTGCCGGAGTATCGCTGTCATTAAGAGTTGCTACGAGGTCTGGTGTCCCGCCGTAGCCCATTTCATCGTTTAAAAATGGTTCTTCAACATGCCAAATCGTCTTTACGTTCTCATCAAACCACTCCCAGTATGTCGTAAGCAATCGGCCTATCTTCTCCGCGTCACCTTCGGTAGCTTCAATGCACGGTTCTTCACCTTCCGCTATCTGCGCCGCCCCTTCATGGCATATTTTCCCGAATCTCGCGGCTCTCGCCAGCATCCTCTCCCACTGTTGCGGAGTCATGGTTGCGGGACAATCCGGCGCAGGAAGTACGGTAGTGACGGACGGCAGACCATTATAAAAACGCGCACCGTCTTTTTCCACTATCTCTATTTCGGGTTTAACTGTCATAAAAACCACGCCAACGCACAAAGCCCGTAAATAACTAGCATGGCTAATGCGCTTTTAGATATTTGTTTAATGTTGATCGGCTTCCACGACTGGCTCATAGGTTGCCTCAAATATATCCGGCTTGCAGGGATAAAATTCTCCCTTAACGCCCGTAATGACATAATCACCTACAGAACATTTATGTTCGCCCTCAAGTGTCACAATTTGAAAAGTACCATCATCGTTGTATTTACCAACAGGGACAAAGGTTTCAATAGCTCCCCAATTCTTTCCAGTAAATTGAACCGCCTCTATAACAACCGGTTTTTTTCTATACTTTCCCATCACTCTCTCCCTTCCGGCCATATAATCCCGTTTATCACCAACAGCACAACCAGTGACAATAGTAGCCAAATAGCGTCAGGCATTTAACTTGTCCCTCCTGTATCTATCCACGCTTGGGCCATAAAACCACCTGTGCTGTCTGTGCCCGTTCCACCATAGGTTTGATATACAGGATCGTAGGTGCTTGAACTGCTTGAAGTCGTACCCGTTACGTTAAAAACAAAACCATTATCGCCGTTTCTCTGGTCCCATCGCTCGGCTGTGATAACGCCGTTTTTTACAACGCGGCAATGCTCATGCTTGCATTTAGGACATTCCAGTACATGATTACCGTCAAGCGACATATCAATGTCAAACTGAACGTAGTTACCGCAAGCGTGGCAGTGCAATTCCTGTTTTTCTATCCTATTCATCTGCTAACTCCTTACGATAATCGAGTAGAGTCTTCTTTACGCGGGCAAGAACAACGTCAACTTCCTGTTGATGTTCAAATACTGCGTTGTTATCAAATCTGTTTACATCCGAGAAACTGTTCTGCCAAGCAGTTTTGTATCTATATTTACCGTCTATATCAAACGTCCAGTAACTCTCTCCCTTCTCCGGCCTATATCTCTCCTCTATAGGCTCGAACCATTCGAGGTCAGTTGTATATAAGTGAGGGATTCCTTCATAAGGATAAGTACTCATTGATGAGTGTTTTTCAGGATAATAAAAGGTATCTCGGTGATTTTCTCTACACTTATATATTGTCCCCACCTTCGCCCACGGCAATTTCTGCAACAGCTTATATTTTTTCATTTCTCTCCCTCTCATTTCTTTTCGCAATCTCTAATAACCATTCAGATAACCACATTGTCCCAGTATCACCGTGATACATTTCTTCCCTGTCTTTAGGTGGAGGTGCGTATTCGTGCGGGGCGAGGAAGGTATATGCTGTATGAAAGTTGTTCATACATAACTCCAATGTTTTATGTCGTTTAGTGGTGCAAAATTCTCCCATGCTGTTTTTGCGGCAGTAGGGTTGTTGAAGTATTGTCTTGCCACTTGTTTCCCTTCAAAGAATGTCCCGAAATCCAAACTCTTACCGTCCAGAGTTCTCACATCCCACCAATAGCTTCCTTCGCCAGCCGGCTCAAGCGTTCTTCGTATCTCAACCTTATAGTGATATTCCGTGTAGTCTTTCATATCCCCAACCTTCTCTTACATTCCCTACACCATTCTATAATGCACTGTGTTGTAGCATTGAATTTGCACCCGCACGGTTTAGTCGCCATAGACCGTTTAGCGTCAGATATTCTTTTAGGGTTTCTGTTGAAGGTGTAGTATTTGGTCATTTTAAATTGCCGGAGCCACCGCTACTGTAATTAACAAGGAGATGCAAGAAACCAGTAACGGGGCTTAAGGCCCCGGCTTTTACGATTCTAGGACTACCATATCTTGTTACTGTCTCATTCCATATACGTCCCTCCATATAAGGTTTAGAGCCGTGTGTCATTTGGTTTTCTTCGGTAATTGCCGCTTAAGCCATCTTAGCGTGGCTTGGAGTTCACGGCGGACAGCCATAAAGTTGGTGGGGGTTGACTTATTCCACCATCGGCTTAATGCCCCAGAATAGGGGTCACACGCACTAGGGATATATTGATTATATGGACAGGCGACACAACCAAGCCGGCACACGGAACAACACATGCTATCTACCGCAAGCCCTAGTCCCTTATTCGCCAGCTTCCATTTCCCATCCAGCGAGGCTTGCGTTGCCTTTATTGCGCGTCTTAATAGGCGTTTAGGGACGTAGGTTTTCATATCTCACCTTCATTTTCGCTTGCCATGTCCAGAAGCGATGCCAGCCATACGCCATCAACCAGCCAGCCCCAAACCCCACTACACAGCTACCGGCGAATGGAAGCAGTAGCTCCTCTATCCCGACTGCGTAAAATGCACCTATACATAGATACACCCAAGTGAGTAGGGCACTAATAAGAGTTCTATCTTCTATGTTCATTCTCCCTCCAATATATAAGACTGGGGCATAGCCATTGGCGGACTGTCACCTCTCGCGTTCCGGTTAGCCCCAGCCATATATTTTAAGTAGCCGCCGATGCGTTTTGAGAATGAATCCGATGAAAAATACAAGCGTATGGACACACCGGCGGCATTTCCTGATGTGCTAAATAAACTCATACTTTTCATCTTGCACAAAGAGTATCACACTTTATTGTTCGTGTCCAGCATTATTTTGCTTTTATTTTTAACCTGGATATGGTATTATTAGACAGTCACTTCTCGCGTTCCTTTTATAAGGAGACGCACAATGCCGAAACCGGCTTCAAATACCAGCGATAAGAGCGTCAACGACAAAGCCCCGAATTTCCGTAAAAAATGTGCATGGTGTGGGTGGCAAGATGAGTAATGAGAAGCAATTAGCAAGAATGATAAGTAATTTAATGGATTGGAAGATTCACCAACACCAAAACAACCAATTTAGGGGCGTTTGTGTAGGAATGAAAGACTTTACCTATGTAGACAACTCCATAAATTATCACGAAAACGAACTAGCCCGGCTCTTGGGAAAATATATCGGTGAGGGGCAATCGTCAGGTAGGCTAGAGGACGAGGCAAGCGGCGGTTCTACCCCAGCTGTGAGCCAGCCCCTTACCGATACCCTACTGGTGTTTGATGAGTATTGCGAAGATACATATAGTTGCCCTTACTTAAATAAATCTAGCGGAGAGCTGCAATGCGGGAAGTACTTTCTTGAATATTTAAAACATACCATATCAGATACATACCGTTGTGATGCCTGCAAAGCCGAGTTTCCGGGCGGGTTGAGATTGGAAGGGGTGAAATGAAATATACTAGGGGGAAAATATTGCAATTATTAGACGCATATAAACGCACTGCAACATCTGATATGCACTCGGAAACCGTATATACACTTTGCGAAGATTTGCTCTTAATGGAAGAGGTAACAAGGAAAGAACCTTTGCAAGTATTAGAAGAAGTTCAACGTTTAAGAAGCAGATTAAGTCGCATCGGGGATATTATCGCAGAACCAGACGCAAAGGAAAAGAAATGAGAGAACTAGGTAAAGACGGAATATTGCGGGAAGTGAGAGTGATAGAAATCCCCCCTCACGAAGTCCGTAAATTAAGGATGACTGTCGAAGCATATGAAGATATGGCAAAGATTAATAACCAAGTTTCCATATCAGTTGATATACAAAAACGTATGCTATGGGATGCAATGGAAAGGGCTGGTTGGAATAGAAAAGATAATATGCAGATTGACCAAGTTAAGGTTATGCAAAACATAGTAGGTCATATAGACCAAATGAGGAGAAATAATGCCTAGCCCAAAGCGAATAGACCTCCAATTACTTAAATGGAGCGATACCAGTAACGGCGGCATGACAGTGACATTCCAGATTGAGGATGATGATGCGCTGGAATATTTTAAAGAATTTACCCTGAAAAAAGGTAAGGTTGCAGGCCAGCTATTCGCCACTGTTTTTCAGATAACAGACGCCCAGGCTGACGAGCCGAAAAAGACATGGAACGACCTCGGCCCGTTGTGCCAGCAAGCGGTGAGTTTATGTAAAGACGAGGATTTCTGGAAGTTTATGAATAAGAGATGGGAAGAAAATGTCGCAAGCGAAACAGAAGCAAAAAAACTATTTTGCCGGAGGCTTAGTATTACTTCCCGCAATGAATTAGATACGGACTTACAAGCCGGTGGGAGATTCAAGGAACTTGTAAAGGACTTTGAGAGTCGATGAATAACCTCCAAAAGCCAACTAAGAAGCGAAAGCCGGTTTATAAAACAGCCAGCGAACAGAGACACTGTGACGCTATCCATGCCTTGCCCTGCATTGTTACGGGACTTAGCCAAGTCATTTGGCATCACTGCTTTACTGGTGGCGGTGGTCGAAAAAATCATTTTAAAACAATCCCGCTACACCCCGCATTTCACACGAAGGAGCAACGGCAATCATACCCGGACAATAGCCGCTACTACCCAGCTTTACACGAAAATAGGACGCGCTTTTTTTTAAGATATGGCACAGAAACTGAACTGCTATGCCGCACTTACAAAAAGCTGGACGCATTAGGGAAGCTGGAACCTGCGGCAAGGGAGATTTGGGAGGCACTCAAATAATGGACATTTATACGTTCATGTTATCAGCATAAACAGGCATTATGGATAATAAAACAGTAGATTACACGTTCATTTATGTGGTCATTTATAGGGACAGGATGCGATGATTAACAAATTATTGTGCTGGATATTTGGTCATAATAGAAGATGGTATATTGATGAAAATAATGATGTCTCTGATGTTTGTACTCGCTGTGATAAAACTTGGGAAACAAGATGGCTGTAGGGCTACTTTGCAAATACTCCTCTTAGTATGCTTTTCTTTCTAGGAAAAGCAGTAGTTGTTTTTTTCTTAGGTAATTCAACACCATACTTTTCGGCAATTTTTTCTCTAGTAACAAACTCACGACCACCTTTTTTAAATCTTTTTATAGCGTCCTCGACTTGTGCTTTATCTAAATCACGCACCGATAGTGATTGTTTTATACCTCTTTCGGTTATAAGGTCATAGTTTTGAATTTTATCCGCTATCTGGTCGAGCTTTCTAAAATCTCCATCATAGTATGCACTAAAAAAGTCTTCATATAACTCATGTGCTACTTTACCTTTAGCCATCATCAATATCCTATAAGGGTCATGCCCGTTAGCTTTCGCCGCTTTTAACAATCTAACTACAGATGGTTGCAATGGGCTTACCCATGTTTTTCTTTCAGCTTTTAATGCTTTAGACACATCTCTAATAGACCGATATTGGCTGGTTCCTTTTCTCATAGGCCATGTAAAAGCAAGGTTTGTATCGCTTAAACTAAAAGGGCGGAATTTCAATGCAATCGACTGCGCCCTTAATTTTGCACCTTCAAGACCCTCTTTGCCAGCAAATGCGGCGGGATATTCGCTTCCAACACTATGCCCCGTTGCTTGTCTAAATACCTCCCCAACGAGAGGCGATAGCTTATTACCAGCCTGCTCCCACCCTCTTGTGAACCATCGAGGTATTTCATAGAACTGCGATCATGAAGCCGCAGGCTCCAAGGCAAAGCCCCTGCTTCAGATATGAGCTCGAGTTCCTGCACTGCACATGGGTGGTCTCCCCCCGCAAGCAGCGAGCGTAGCATGATGTCACTGGCCCCCTGGCTCTCCGATCTTTGGGAGTGGCCGCCAAGCCAGGATTCCACAGGAGTGGCGTTAGCGTTCCAGTCGTAAGGAGCTGATATGATCGCCCCGGCACGGGGTCTCAGGATTCTGGCCAGTTCCTTCAGGTGGTCATAAGGCGATTGCACACAGTCAAGCACATTCAGGCTTGCCGCAAGCGAAAAGCTTGCATCGGTAAAAGGCAGGCAAGTGGCGTCGCAGACCCACAGATCAACTTTAGCTCCCGCATCGAATTTTGCTGTAAACTCCCGGCGGTCAAAGACAACGCCCACCCGCCGTTTCGGATAGCTAACGCGGTCTTCGTTAAGAATCGCCGCTGCCATCTTCAGCATTCCGAAATTCAGATCAACCCCAAGAACGATTTCATCAGAGGCCTTTGCAAGCTCAAAGCTCGTCCGGCCCACTGCGCAGCCCATGTCTATGACAGGCCCGCTCACCTTCTCTTTTATCGCCGAAAGTCCTTGGCTGAGAATCTCCAACACAGAACCGGGCAAAGCCGAGGAATCGTCTCCTTCACCAGGGTCGAGATCAGCGTAATGATCAAAGCCGTATGTACTCAGATGTTGGCGTTCAGCATCAAATGCAGACCCGGGGCCGCAACAGTCTCCAATAAGGGCTTCCATGGTGTCGGTGAGATCGTGTCGGCCCAAGATCGAAATAATGTTTTGTGAAACATACGTTCTGAGATCGGCAACGATGATCGGTATGCCATCGACTATGGGATACTCGCCCAGACACTGGCTGTTGGAACACACGAGTACGCCTTCTATTATCGACTCATGACTCTGTTTTAGGGCAGAGCTGATTTCAAGAGGCGAGTGCGGTCTGCCTGTCTGCCTGCAACGCGGACACAACGGCTGGAGTTTTTCAAAATGAAGCAGCTTTATGAGTCTTACCCCCCAATCATTACCGTGGGACAACCTGGCGGCATTATTTTTCCGACCGGGCTGGGAATGGGTGCCACACAACTGGAGTGAGCGGTCATGTCATTAACCCTGGCAGCGGGCACTCCACCTATCATGACGGTGAATGAACCCATGGCCACGGTACCCGGACCGCCAGGAACGCAGCCGGCGGTAAGACAGGGACCCGTTGTGCTGCCGACCTGGGCGGCGGGCTGGCCGCCAATGATGACATTGAACGCCCCCAAAATTATCGGCAGCGGAACACCCGGGTGCGGCACAGGGGTGGGTACCGGTGCCGGCGGATGAATGGGGGCATGACAGTGGGGCGTATCCTGTTTCACCATGTCTCCTACACGGGCAGCAGCTGGCATAACATATCTCCTTGACGGCTTCGTAAAAAGTCCATCTGCGGTGTTGCGCTGCATCCTTCGTCATTACGACGTACGAAAAGTACGTCTCATTCCTCAGGATTTGCCCGCCTTGCATATGGAGCTTTTTACTTTGCCGTCCACTTGAGGATTCTTTACGATTTCATCTTGACGGCTTCGTAAAAAGTCCAACTTCTACGTTGCGCTGCATCCTTCGTCATTGCGACGTACGAAAAGTACGTCTCATTCCTCAGGATTTGTGCGCCTTGCATATGGAGCTTTTTACTTTGCCGTCCAAATTGGACTTCTTGCGAAGCCGTCTTAGTTCAAATAGATCATCTTTCCCACAACGCGGATATCATCTGCGGAATGGATGTCCATTTTTTTCGATGAGTTAATCTGCAGACTCCCTTTGCTCTCGACTACCGCCTCTTCTTCGGCCTTGATTGTTACTTTTTTGGCTTGGAGGGCAATGGTTTCGGTTGATCTTAACTCAAGGTGAGCTCCGTGGACAACAATGACCGGCCCGGCGTCTGTAAGCCGTACCTTCATGACGACTTCTCCCCCCGGCTCTACAATTTCGACAAGCTCTTCTTTCTCACCGGAATGGACCAGGACCTGCCTGCCTGAATCGAGCTGTATTTGCCTCTTCTTGGGCTGCCCGGTCACTGACTGCTTCAGATTTATGACTTCCGCCTTCTTAGACATACGCTTACAACCTCCCTTTTTCATGTCATCCGACAGCAGCGCTTTGTGCAAAATCCTTGCTTACAAGGGCTTTATCATCATCACTGAGAGCGCTGCCGTACCTGTTCATGTAAACACGCTCGCGGACTTTCGAGAATTTGTTGTAGTAGTATTCAATATCATCTCGGGTGAGATCCGGCAAATTCAAAATCGATTGCCGGTTATTGGCCGGCAGTTCAAGCCAGTTTTCAGGCAAAAAGTGTTCTTGGCGGCAAACATCAAAGAGACGGGTTCCGGGATATGGATAGAAAACAAAATACCCGAAATCGTCCGGCTCAAGCTCATCATTTAATGCCAGGGTCTGCTCGATATCATTAGGTGTTTCGCCTGGAAGCCCCATCATGTAGTTTGCGGTCACCATGACACCAGCCTGCTTTGTCCAATTGAAAACATCCACAAAGCGGCGGTTTGCAACAGGACGATTCAGGATATCTCGCCTTATCCGAATACTGCCGCTTTCGACCCCGTAGATTATGTGCCGGCAGCCTGCCTCTGCAAGCTGGTCTATCATGTTCTGGCTCACGGTCTCCACACGAGCGTTTATGGAAAAGCCCGCGCCGATTTCTTTGCCGTAGGCACGGCAAAATTCTCTTACCCAGCTTCTGTTCACCGTGAAGGTGTCGTCCAGGAAGATAACGTAGTTTAAGGAGCTTTCCTGCTTGATTTGCCGCAGCTCTATCACCACGTCTTCAACGGCCCGTCTTCTCAGGTACCCACCATTGTCGTACAGATCGTCAATAGCGCCTCCCACGCAATACGTGCAGTGAAAAGGACAGCCGCGCTGGGTGCTCACGTGGACCACCCCGTGTTGTTCGTCCAGAAGATCACGGGCCATAAAGGGCACACTTTCAAGCGGCTCAAGCGGGGGCCTAATTTGTGGCCGGCTTGCGCCCTTGGCCCATATGTTAGCAATACAACCTGCGATAATCTCTTCGCCTTTTTCAAGGTGCGAGAGGAGATCACGCACGGGCTCTTCCCCCTCGCCAAGGCACACATAGTCGAAACCATTCGAATTCAGCACAGATTCGGGTGCAAAAGTCGCGTGAAGTCCGCCGGCTATTACGGGGATACTCAGGTTTTTGCGAATTTCACCTGCCACATAAGCGGCTCTTTGCCACTGCCTTGTGGTAAGCGAAAAGCCGAGAATATCCGGGGCTTCTTTTTCAATACCGCCAATTATGTGATGCACTTTCTCATGAGGGCGGACCCGTAAAAGAGCTGCTTCGTGTCCGTGCAAACGGATATATGCACCGATAGACCCTGGGCCAACCGATGCCAGCGCCCATGTTTTTTTCGTGTCAATTTCGAGGAACAGAATTTTCATAGACGCTTATTCACTCAGCTCCTAACAGTGGTCCTTGGCACATTCTTCAGCGAGTTGATGACTTTCACGTTTGTTTCTCACCACAGAGGCCTCTGTGGTGAATTATATCGGTCAATCTGTTCCGAGTTCATCCTGAATGGTCTTCTTCTTTACGAACTGTGAGTCGGAGAATATTCTTGTCGCCATCCCGTCGGTAATGTATATCATCCATTAATTGCTTTACAAGAAACACACCGAGCCCTCCGACCTCACGATCAGAGATGCCTGCAGAGAGTTCCGGATTTTCGGCAGACAAAGGATCAAAAGCAATTCCTGAGTCTATGATCTCAATAATAAATCGGTCGTCATCATCAATGCCGCAGATGACCTGAACATCGCCGATCTTGTGTTTATAAGCGTAATTTAAAACATTAACCACTACTTCTTCCAGGGCCAGCTCTATCTCCTGGATTCTTTTTGGGTCAAATCCCTGCTCTTTCGAGCATTTGGATACGAATTCAACAATATTCGTCAAATGTTCGATTTGAGCCGGAAGTTTTAGCTGTGATAGAACATGCATCGGTCTAGACCTGACGGCTTCGCAAAAAGCTCCAACTTCTGCGTTGCGCTGCATCCTTCGTCACTGCGGCGTACGAATGTGGCGCAGGGTTCACGGCGCAGGGCTTAGGGAAATTGGAATTAGGTTTTTGAGCCTTGTGCCTTCGGCCCTATGCCTTGAGCCTTTTGCTTACGCCTCGTTCCTCAGGATTTGCGCGCCTTGACCGGCTCGCTCCCCGTAAGCCCCGTCCGGAAGGGCGGGGTCGAGGGGAGCTATACAGAATTGGCCATCTTCCTTACCGGGAAGCCCCGCTCGGAGGAGCGGGGAGGCTTCCATTTGGAGCTTGTTGCTTTGCCGTCAAATTTGCTCAAGGGC
>SDBU01006748.1_pt1 | contig 13423 bp, 10 predicted proteins | sample 2277071 | NCBI WGS metagenome assembly SDBU01 (sample SAMN10397929, study PRJNA504765) | marine sediment metagenome | isolation source: marine sediment core GS08_GC12, 126 cmbsf | place: Arctic Ocean: Gakkel Ridge, Loki's castle | collected 2008 | reverse complement strand
CCATCCTCAACAGCAGCCAGCCGTGCTTCCAACGCTGGATGTTAGTACTACCATACTTGCGTTCCTTGTAGCGGATGGGCACTTCGATGATCTTAAGGTTGAGTTTAGAGGCGCCGAACAGCAGGTCGAAGTCGCCGAAAGGATCAAAGTCACCGAAATATTCTCTGCCTGCCTTGAGTCTCAGGTAGTTCGCCCTAGACAGGACCTTGGTGCCACACAGGGTATCCTTGATGCGCTGGTTGAGGAGCCACGAAAATATCAGACTGAAGAATTTGTTCCCGAACAGATTCAAAAGGCGCATGGCCTGCCGTTCCATGGGGTAGACCAGCCTGCAACCATTGACGAACTCACCTTTGTCCGAATTGATAGCTCGATAGAACTTGGGAAGATCTTCTGGTGACACCGTGAGATCAGCATCCAGAATCATAAGGATGTCGCCGGAGGCGTTGTCAAACCCGGTCCAAGTAGCGTCCGCTTTGCCGATTCCCTTTTGAACAAAATACTTGATGTCCTTGTCGGGATTGGCATCAATCACACGTTTTATCTCATCTAAGGTACCGTCCTGCGAGTGGCCTTCAACGAAAATAATCTCCTGGTGACTCCCGAACTCCGGCAGTCTTCTGACGGCCGCCTCAATGTTGCCCCGTTCGTTGCGACATGGAATGACAATTGTTACAGTATTTTCCTCAGGGTTGGCCCGCAAGGCCGGCCTTGCCACTATGAAATTGCACAGACACATTCTGTTTATGCCAGGCAGAGCCCCGATATACTCAAAGGCTTTGTGGAGAAATGGGACCTTTTTGGGCACAAGCAGCCGGAGCTCCTTTTTTACTGTCTCGAAATCTGCAAGATATAATAGGCTCTCAATATCCTCAGGGGAAAGCCAGTTCTGCGTGTTTTGCGGCATCTTCAAACCCAGCTTTTCGCCCAGATTCAGAACCGGCTCCCACAAGAAGTTGTAGTACCCGATTATGACCCTGGTATCGGGTTGACTGAACTGATGCAGTTTTTCAAGGGTGCTCTGTATGTCCTCCAGGTAGCCAATTAGCGAGGGCATGATAATCATGTCGAAAGGTCCTTCTATCCCCCAAGACGACGAATCTTCCCCATCGGCTTCTATGAACTCGTAGTCTGGGTAACGCTGCCTCGCCAGCAAAATCATGCGCGGGCTGATGTCGATCCCTACCCCGTAGGAAGGCTTAAGGCCGCTGAGGATCTCGCCTGTGCTAGATCCCAGGACAAGAATTCTTTTGCCTTCAGGAACCACAAAACGCAGGAAAGAAAGCACAGAGTCGTGGTAGTAGGAATTCTTCTCCCTCCAATTGAGCCTGACATCGGCAAGGTCGTCATATTGGCTCTTGATCCGTCTTTTGAATGGTGAAAGATTCACTGGATTGCCTGCACGTCCGGTTGCAAATCATTGCTCGTTACAACCGCAGATTCGGTTTGGTAAAGTACCATGGCCAGGTATCGGTTTCGGAACACCTTTACTACCGTGTAGCCGAGGACTGACTTCTCTTCGTCGGTCAACGCCGGCCCTCCTTCCATTTTGTGAAACAGGACGAGAGGATAACCGTTCTTGCGCGCATCGGTGATCGTAGCCTCCAGCCCGTCCGCGTAAGGCGTTTTCGCCTTCAGGGTCGTCGAGAGAACCTTCGGGTGATAGCTGGCCTTCTGAAAATACCAGTAGATAAGCCCTTTCGTGTAGTAGGCCCCGCCCACCAGGACCGGCCAATGTGGACGGTGGACCTTTAACCAGTCTACGGCCTCCACATATGGGAAGTAAAACTCAGCAGCAGTCCTGGATAAAGGTGACGCCCACATGGGTTTCTTCTCACCGCTGATCGCCACAGGCGAAAGTGCCAAATTGAGAACCAGACAAAGGATTCCAACCCCCACGGCTGCCGTACGGTTCTTTTCCGCCAGCCAAGTCATGAACCAAAGGGCCAACACTGCCAGCGGGGCAAAGAGAAAGAGGTTGAAGCGGGCCAGGCCTACGTATTCAGGACGATCCATGAAGTGGAAGAAAAAATCCGCCGCAAAAAGAAGAAGCAGCGCTACGACACCTAGGAACCGGCGCAGCAATAGGCAGATAACTACCCCTCCGACTACCAGAAGAAGCACGCCCCCGAATTGCGCAAACAGGGCCCTACCGGCCACAGCGTAAAGAGAGGCGTTGCCGAGGTTTTCGAAGTGAGGCTCGTAGCCTCGGATATCGGAAAAGTACATCCGGAAGAACAGATAAAGGACCAACGGCACGGCCATACAGAATACAGCGGCGGCTTCATCCAAAATTACTTTTGTGCTGAGGCGCCTTTCGTTTAGCAAGATCCAAGACCGAAACAGCAGGCGCAAACCGATGACGCCTAAAACCAGAATAACCACCGTCTCTTTGAGGAAACCGACGGCTATCAAGGCGTACCATCCTGGACAGCGGCGCACCGATTCAAAGCTGTCTTTCAGGATCGACTCGATAGAGTACAAAGCAATCGTCAGCAGCGCCACAGCAGGCATTTCGAGATAAAGAATCGTTGAGTGGTAGTGAATGTTGGGCGTCAAGGCGAATGCGAGACCGGCAAAGACGCCGAGGGCAGTTCCGCCGCCCTCTTTTCGCAGCGCCCAAAGTGTGAACCACGCAATGGCGAACGTCGCCATCATTGGTGCGAGTCGAAACGTCGCCTCATCGAGTTGGCTCTGCATCAAGACAGGTCCAAGCTGATGAAACCAACAGGACACAAAGGGATAACGTACCAGGAAGGACTCCAGGTTCGATCCCCTGGGAAAGTCTGTCACCAAACAGACAAATAGTCCAATAGCGCAGACAATCAGTAGCTTTATAGGTGCAGCAAGCCTCGGTGGCCAGACGAAGAAACCTGCAACCAATGCAGTCACGGCAACCGTCCACCCCAGGTTGGCACCTTCAAAAAGCGGTTGAAGGATATTTCGCAAAGTTGCGAGGCGCGAGACGTGATATATCTCATCTCCCTGGACCGGTATGTTGTTGTAAAGCGGAGCATAGTTGAATAACAGCACGAACAGCCCAAGTATTGCTGGTGGGACCAGGCCGAGATAATAGTCCTTTCGATTCCGGTCCGTGACTCTCGGAATTTCTCCTGCCGCCAGCCATGCCCACGCCGTGCCGACACCAAACAAGACGCATGCCGTGGCGATTCTCACCGCGCTGTGACCGATCGCCCCTCCAATTGCGTTTTTCGTGGCCGTCGCAGGAACCAGCCAGTAAGGGGAAAACAGATAAGCAAGGGCAAACAGCGCCCCCAGCACAACAATTCCGTTGGAGCGGCTGAGACCGACAATGCAGCTCAGGGAGAGCAACAGTGCAAAACCGGCCAATACCTTGACGACAGGCCAAGGGGCCAGGAGCAACAAAAGCAGACAGGGAGCCCATGCAAACAGTTCGACTCGTTCTGGCCAGCCTGTGGCTTTGACCCATTGGCCATTGAATCCCGGATGCTCCACTGTTTCTAATCCCATCTCAAGACAAAACCCAGCCCCAAAATAATCCTGCAAATGAATAGCCGCAGGAAGTATTCCCGTTTGAGTCGGGAGCAATAGAATGCAGCGCTGTAATTCAAGATGGCCTCATGAAAACTTCGCTTTGCTATTGCCTGCTGAGCCTGCAAATGTCTTTTGGTGGCTTTGCTGTATTGCTTATCCTCAACAAGGTGCCTTTTCATTTGATCTTCGATACTCACAGTACCTTCATCCAGTGCATCTGTGCCTCTTTTCTTCCTCTCTCGGTGCAGTTCCAGCATAGCATTGACAGCAATGCGTTGGGTCTGGCCTGCAGACTGCGTAATACTGGTTTTTTCGACCCGGTAGTACAGTAAGTAAGCTGGAACATTATCAATCTTCAAGGCTGCGCAGTTCATCCTCAGCAGTAAATCATAGTCCGATGATACTGGAAAGTTCCTGTACCCTCCCACTTTTAGGAAATCACCTCTCAGGAAAAAGCAGGTCGGATGGATTAACGGATTTGTATATCTGACGATTCTATTGATCTTTTTCCAGCCGCACGGCCGTTTGAAGTTGCCAATATGATGCCCGTTCTCATCCATAATTCGCGCCCACCCCCCAGCAAGCGAAAGGTGCCTATTGTTCTCCATGAAACTATATTGCACTTCCAGCCGATGTTTGAGGGCAACGTCATCTGAATCCATTCTTGCAACGTACTTGCCCTTTGAACGGCCAACTGCTCTGTTGCACGTCATAGCTATGCCGGTATTATTTCGGTTCCTGTATGGCTTTATTCTTCTGTCTTGGCTTGCATATTGCTCAATGATTTCATAAGAACCATCTGTTGAGGCATCGTCAACAATGACGAGTTCAAAGTCAGACATTGTCTGTCCGAGAATGCTTTCTATTGATTCGCGCAAGTACTTTTCCGAGTTGTAAACCGGCATAAATACAGATACCTTGGGATTCTTCATGCTTTGTTCAGTACGAAGTCGTAAACTTGACTTTCCATCTCAACGACCGAATCAAGAGAGTAATTAAGGCGAATCAGTTCGTTCGCCTTGTCACCCAACCTTGTTCTCAATGGGCTATCTTGCATCAAGGTTTGAATGGCTGCCTTCAAGCTAGCTACGTCGGTGCCCACTAACCATCCATTCTCGTTATGTCTGATGATCTCATTGATGCCGCCAACGTCTGTTCCCAATACTGCCAATCCGCAGGCCATGGCTTCCAGAAGTGACTTCGGCATCCCTTCATACAGGGACGGTATGACAAAGACCGGGTATTTGTTCATGATCGCAGGCAACTGGTCATTAGGCACGTTTCCTCTGAAAGAAACCTTAACATGGTGTTCTCTCGCCAGCTTGTCCAAGTGCCTCCTCTTGGAGCCGGTCCCATAGATGTGGAGTTCATAGTCAAGATGCGAAAGGGCTTTGATTAGGTTTGAAAGATTCTTCTGCCTTTCCAAACGCCCAACAAATAGAAGTCTGTGTGTATGTTTCTCGGTGCCTAATGGCCTGAAAATGTCAGTGTCAACATAGTTGGGTACGACAAAAACTCTTTCGTTTTCCACCTTGTATCGTTCTACTACGTATTTCTTTTGAACGCGTGTAGTTACAATAGCTGCATCACAAGCGCTATACAGCAGGCGCTCAACAAGCGAAGCGACTCTGTCGAGGCGTTCTGCATAGTGTCTCTGTCTCGCAAAGATGCTCCACGTATAACCGGATCTAACAACGAGTGGTTTTTTGTAGAGCTTTGCGGCAATGAGAGCGGTCCACCCGCCGGCCGCCTGCACTGTCCTGATTATTTCGGTGTTTCGGAAAACGTCCCTTCTTACAAAAGGCATTGCAAAAGAATAGAAGAGGGCAGGGTGCTTGAAAGGTTTGGGGACAATCTTAATTTTGTCAGTATTCAGATACCTTTCGAATTGCCTGTCATTATCTCCATATACCATCCAGTGGATATCTGTTGCATACCCAATTCTGATAATCCTCTCAAACAGTCTCTTTTCTCTATGAAGTAAGCCTCTCTTGAACCAATCGTCAACGCTTGCTCCCACGTTGAAAACAAGGCATATGTCCCTTTTCATCCTACAGCACATGAACCCTTCTTAAGAACACTTGAAAAAACCTCTTGATATTTTGTGCTCAGTTTGGAAATGGCAAAGTCTGCTGCTCGCCTTTTGCCTCCCCTAGAGAGCATGACCAATCGCTGCCGATCATAGGCCAAAGACCTTAATATACTGGCAAGCCCATCCGCATCCCCAGGTGGGAACGTGACCCCGTGTGATGGTTCTGTTAGAACATCTCGGGAACCAGAAACCTCGGTAACCACCACGGGTAAGCCTGCCGCCATAGCCTCAAGCATTACGTTTGACATACCTTCATAGCGTGAACAAGAGACTAGGATATCAAACTCAGGAAAAAAAAGTTGAGGATTGGGCACAAATCCTCGGAACCTGACGACCTGCTCAAGGCCAAAGGCAACAATTGCCTGTTCGAGTTTCGGTCTGTCAGGCCCTTTTCCAAAAACTGCAATTTGGACAGGGACATCTTTCCGGATTTTCGCAACCGCCTTCAACAGGGTTACGTAGTCCTTTTGCGGTCCGATTCGACCCACACAGACGATCCTGAGCGGTTCATGTGGGGTTACTAATGCAGTTTCTCTTCCTTCAACAGATACTGCAAAATCATCAGAACTCAAAATGTTTGGCAGATAAACACATTTAGTCGAGGGCAATCCAAAACGAGAAGTAAGGTCGCCACGTACTATGGTTCCATTGCAGACAATCAGATCTGCTTCTGGATAGAGATTGCAGACGTTTTTCCAAAACAACGCCCTGTTGAGCCAGGAACTGGAAAGCAAGCTGGACAGGGTATTGACTACGTGGATGATGTGTCTTGCTTGGACTGAGTCCTTGCGCCGAGCTTTTGCCAAAGCAATGTTCAACTTGATCCAACGTGAATAAACGATATCGGGTTTCAGTTTCTGACAGATCCTCAATAGCCGACTTGTTCGCAAACGCCGTTCCAGAAAAGTATCTTCCTGTTGCAGAGCCACAACATTCAAGCCTTGTGACTCCATCTGCTGTTGCCAATTTTTTGGGATTGGCTTTGCAACAACCAGAGTAACCTCAAAAGTCGCCTTAAGTGCTTCGGCGACCATTATGCTCTGCTTTTCCGCACCTCCACCACTGTGCTGCATGCACAAAATGAGAACGCTGGGGGTTTTTCCTTGAGAACCGTTCACACCTAACAATACCGTCCAGCTATATTTTGTGCGCGACAAAAGCAAACGAGCCTGCGGTGGAAAGCAACCGGTTGCTTTCACTAAGCCGCGTATAACCGCATCCAAGAAGCTTCCACCATAGTCTGTGCATGATATGAACGGGAAACACAAGAGCTCTTGAGAGGAATCGAGGCATTTTCGGAAAAAGGGCCATCTTGGCTTGTGCTGTGAGGACGGTCCATTTCTTATCCGGTGCAATATAGTCTGTTTCAAAGCCTCCAAATTCCAAGGTGTTCAATACGCCCAAATGGGTATGATGGTAGAAACTCTCTCTATGAAAGGGCTCAAGAAAAGACACAGTTCCGATGAAACGGCCGCCAGGCTTCAATATCCGGTGCACTTCCTTCATGACAACAAAAGGAAACCGGATATGTTCCAACACGGCAATTGACAATACGAATTCAAAAGTATCCGCAACAAAGGGGAAAGCATGTGCGTCACCAAGTATCACCGCGTCTGGTGAACTGAAATCGAAACCCACATATCGAAAACCAGCATGTTGGCCCACTTGTCTGTGAATCGCCCTCCCACACCCCATGTCCAACATGAGGCTGTCCTCGCCGTCTGCTTTGGGGAAGTAACTCAAGATCTCTCTCGTCAGGTGGTACGGAACATCAATCCCAGAGAAATCAACCTCGGGTTGTGTGTTCTCCCTCAAGGGTGAGAAATTTGTTGGCGGCGGTGATGAGAGGTCTGGCGAAAGGTCGACGGTGAGCTCGTATGTCTTTTGTCTTTGAGGTCGTAAGTTCAGAGAACCGGATTCAGTATAGTTGAACTGCAGAGAGCAAGTATTACACGTGGCACCATCGATGTTCCTTTCCAGAGAGCCGTTACATTGTGGGCAAGCCAGTATGTGCCAAATCTCATGCAAGGGAAAACCTTCCTTTGTCTTTGTTTTGGTGGCTTTGGTCATGAACCCCTAATTCGGCGTGAAACGTCCAGGGATCTCGAACAATGAATCCTCACTCTGTGATCCGAGGAGGCCTGAAACAACGGGCCAGTTGGCCAGGCCACTTTCAGGGGATGATTCACCATCGGAGTCGTCCGGGTTTGGCAGTATGGTGCCAATGATTCCGGCCAATAAAACCTTATTGCCTGTCGCGCAGTACTTTTTTGTCAGAGAACTCAGTAGTTTTCTGTCCACGCGGTTGCCCTTTTTCTTCTTCCATATCTGCGCCTTTCTGAATAGTCCTTTCGCAGTATAGGAGCAATGATGAATCCCTAGGACCTTTTTCGCGTTGCCGTATCGTGGGACTACATTGGGATCCTTCTCCAGCGCCTGCTTGTGAAGGTCAACATCACATCGAAGGACATTCCTGAAGCGAATGCCCAACTCCTGAACGAGGTTCATGTTCAAAAGTTTAATCCATCCAATGATACCAAAAGCCGGGTCAATCAACCCGCCAGCAGTAAACAGCACATTGTTCTTTGCCAGGCGAATCAGATATTCAGTGCAGTTCTCATAGAGAATCATATCGGCATCGACCCACAAGACATAGTCGGCATCAGAGGCCAGATCAAATACACGGTTAGATGCAGCACTAATAGGACTTACGTTTCTAATCACCTCGATTCTTGAGACAGGGAGTTTCTGACGCCCAACACTCAGGATTGATTGTTTTTCAGTCCTCTCTCCAATTGAGAAAACGCAAGCAACAATTTTCTTTTGTAGGAAAGCTTCTTTTCGCAAAGGAAAGCTCGCTACATAAAGATCCCTTTTTAGTATGGACAGTTGTGTCCTGAAAACGTCTGTTATGGTTACCCTTTTGCCAGACTTATTTCTCATGTGCATTATTACCCATCATCAGTTCACTCGATGAGCACCCCGTGTTCTGTCCTTCTCGCCTGCAAATGGCCCTCTTCAATCTGGCGCTTCTATTTGGACCGAGGATGACTGAAAGAAGAAAGCCAAACTCCCCTAACGGGTTGTGGGCCGAGGGCGCAAGGGTCCAAGATCGGGTCAAGCTCTTGATGGCTTCAAAGGTATCTCTGTTCTGCCACGCAAGATAAGCCTGTTTTCGATAACTGGCGCTGTAGGCTCTTCGTCTTATGCGTTGCAGCTTTTTGTCTCCACGAAACTCAGAAAACACTCGATTAAAGACCTGCCTGTTTTCTTGGCATACAGCCCTCCACCCCTTAAGGGTTTTTGTTCCCGACCATTGCCGATTGTTGGACAAAACCTTGTCGGTCTTTTCAAATTGATCCGGTCTGTAAAAAAGGCCCACGCGAATCCAGAATTCCCAGTCCATCACCAAGTACAGGCTGGGGTTCAAAAATCCGACGTCACCCAGCACTCTTCTTTTGAGGAACACAGACGGCTGGGTCGGCACACCACCGCTATCTTGAAGCATTCTATATGGGTCCATATCCGGTGATTCTTTTGTAAACAGGACTGTTTTCCCATGCTCGTCAACCGTGTTGGCTGCCCCACTTACCAAGACAAGCTCACTATTACTCTGAAAGAGTCTTGCGATTGTCTCAAATGTGCCAGGGCAGTAAAGATCATCGGCATTAACCCAGGCCACGATGTCTCCACTGGCCTTTTTCCAGCCTTTGTTGATCGCGTGAGACTGGCCTCTGTCTTTTTCACTGACCCAATGGTTCAGCCAGCAGTCATAAGCCTGAATGATCTCAAGCGTGTTGTCTGTGCTGCCGCCATCGATAATAATGTACTCCAAATTCGGATAACCCTGCAGCAATACGGATCGAATAGTCTCTTCGATGAACTGGCCCTGGTTGTATGATGGGGTAACTATGCTGATTTTGGGCCAGGGTCGCCCATCGGGCACGCTCTCGGAAACTCTGAGGCTCCCCGTTGTCCATGGCCAGTTAGTCTTGCCCCTCGGAGGAGAGGGGAGTTCTTTGAGGTTTGGGCAGCGCATGGTTTACTCGCAGTCTCAGCTGTATATTTCGGATTTCACGCTTTGAATAACAGCAAAGATGCGTGATGTGCAGTTGCGTCATTGACCGTTTCGATTGCGGTTTTACATGAGTCAGGTCCCTCGGTTCTTAAAGCTAAGTCGATCAAGGCCTGCCCTTGAAAAACGGTACACACTGTTCAACAAGCGAAATATTGGTACCTCGAATTCAAAGGACGGACCCTCGGCCTCAATACTCGCTTCAAACAAATGTTTGGCAAACGTGTAAAGCTCCAAATCCTTTTCGTTGGCCTTCTTGATCAGGCGAATAGTGGGCGCCGGAACGTTAGACTTGGCAGGACTGTATGGTGCAACCTTCTTGCTTCTATAATACACGTGTCTCCATCCTAATCGTCTTTTCATCAAGATGAGGGATTCATCGAATCTTTCGGCAAGCCCGATGACAGCAAAATCATGACTCAGGTTTTTCTTGGCCCGGTCCAGCGCATCAGCTTGCAGATCCCCTTTTGCCTGACCAGCCAGCAACCTGGTTTGTGCATTGCTTAGTTCGTAAGAAATGCCTCTACTTACATACTCATCTAGCGTTATTCTTTGGGATACAATTCTTTCATGTAGGTAATGATTTGGTGTTCTTAGTACGAAGTGATAGTGAGAGATTATCCGGTCGACTGGATCGCGAAGGCATGTAATGTAGGTGCAAGGCTGCGCCAGATATGAGTGCAACCCGTAGGGCATATGTCCTTTCAAACACTTGATCGTCTCCCTCCGGGGCGCAGAAAGATTCCTAAATTCCCCGATCGATCTGCTAACGTTGTTGCCCTCTACGTGAAACGTTGCCGCTTTAGAGTACTGACGCTCGATGATACTGTGAAGGGTAGAGCCCGCGGCCTTTGGCACATGGAGAAAGATTAACGACTTGTAACTCAAGTTACTCGCACTGTTCATCTGCTTCAACTAACAACCAGCCGCCACCCCTAGAACCGGGGGGCTGAACAGTTTGGAGGGTGGCGCTCAAGAATAGTCTGGTACCAATGGAGGTAGGCCTCAGCTTGGCGATTAAGATCAAAACGCTCTGCGGCATCCCGAGCTGCATTTCGCCCGAGACGATGCCTTAACGTCTCATCTCCCAACAGCAGCTCAATGCTCCTTGCCATCTCTGTCACATCCCCAGCTGTAACTAATATTCCAGTTGCCTCATCTATACCGAACTTGTTCGGGCCTCCATCGTCCACTTCCCAGGCTGCCATCCGGGCCCCTTTTACTTGCTCGGGAACTCCTCCAACTGCTGTAGCGACTACCGGCGTACCACAGGCAAGGGCCTCCAGAACCGTATTTGGAAATGTATCAGCCCTTGCAGCATGGACGTAGATGTCTGCGGCATCATAGTAGAGAGCTACAGACTTAGGCCTTTTCTGATAAGGAACAAAGTGGACCGCCGCCCCAGAAATTTGCTCTGGTGCCCCGTCTCGACCAAGGACCAAGAGCTGTAATTTCTGGCCGGGGAGCCGCTCAGAAGCCCTAGCAACCGCGTCTCTCATCGTATGGTAGTCTTCCCAGATGTTTTGGCGTTTTCCTTTGGCCATAAAGAGTAGCACTCTTGCGTCTTTTGAGATGCCCAAGGTCTTGCGAGCCCACTGGCTGTCTGCCGGATGAAACAAAGACAAGTCTACGCCGTTCGGGATGACCTTGGCTTCGAGGATTCCTGGAGCCAGCATGGATTGCTCCACCTTGCGCATTAGCCAGTAAGAAGGAGTGGTCACGAAGACCTTACTATCAGCGTATATGTTTCGTTTACGCCGCCAGTTATAGGAAGTCCCATCTCGCTGAATAGCCGGATAGATGGTCAGGTCCGGGCAATCTCCGCAGCCAGTTTTCCAGCGTTGGCAATCGAAGGAGTGCGAGCAGTGCCCGGTCAACAGCCAGGAATCGTGCAGCGTGAGGATCACAGGAATTTGACGGCTAAGCCAGGGAAGAACTCTCAGGTCAAAATACCGGCCGTGCAGGTTGTGGCAGTGCAGTACATCTGGTCGCGCTGAAGGAATGTCAAGGACATACCGGCTCGCCGGAAAATCAAAATCCTCGTGTCCGCATCGAACCTCAAGCCAGCGGCGAGTCTGGCCGATGTGATAAGCCATAAGCCTGCTAACCATGCCAGCCCCCTGCACCCTCCCTGCAAGGGGGCTCAGAAGATGGCCCATGCGTATCCAAAGCCTCGCCCAACTGGATCGACAAACATCGTTGAGCACCTGTAACACGTCTGGATCATCCGATTGCCTGTTGCCTACGGCTAACCACGCCGGGTGGCCACGGGCCCTGTAACTCTGGAACAAGTTCCACGCTATCTTCGCAGCTCCACCAAAAACGTCGAAAGAGCTAACCTGCAGAATATTCATTGGCTGTTCAACCACGCTGACGCTCTCTCAGGCTCAGGCCAAATCCCTTTCCTCTCTAATCCTGGGCCAGTCTCCGAAACTGCCCAACTTCTCGCTAGACCAAACGAGACCTTGACCCACGTTTTTCCACTCTCTTAAATGGAAGGTGCTTCATGCGTGTTATCTGAGACTACTACTCGCGTTCCTCGGCGAAAGGCTCCATAAGACAAAAGTAAAGAGGCACGTGGGGTACAAAGTTACCAACCTCTTAACAAGACCCGTCCGTCCCGGCTGACGTGGGCTGAACAGAACACGGCGGCCCACCATTCGAGCCACCTGGCGCTGCAGAACCCTTCGATCAGGCTCTTCAGGGTGGCGACTCAGGAAGACCTGAAACATGTCTAGGTACAAGTTGGCTAAGGTCACGGGTTCCCGGGACAACTCAGGGGTGAATTTGCTGCTTCCAACGAACAGCCCCCGCACCTTACTCACCTGCTCGAGGCTAAAGACAAAGCCCGGCAATTGTTCCCGAATGGTTCGAAAGGCAATCGCATCATGAATCTTTAGCTGGGTCGCTCGGCGCTTGCTGGTTATGCCGTCACAAAACCGATATTGAAGTAGCGCTTCACCGAGATTGGCTCCGCGTGTGCACCTGAGAATCCGAGTCCATAGGTCGTAGTCCTGTGTTGTCTCCAATGTCTCGTCATACTTTAGATTATTATCAATCAACGTGTGACGCCGTATCATCACTGAGGGATGTGCGAAGGGGTTTCCCAGCAAACTGTACCATCGAAGCTCCAGGTCACTTGCAGGCATCCTACGCGATCCCCAATATCGACCATTTGAATCTGCCTTATCGTAGCTACAACCCACGATTCCAACCTCTGGCTGATCCTTCAAAAAAGCGACCTGTTTTTCAAATCGACGCGGCATTGAGATGTCGTCAGCGTCCATGCGTGCAACATAGTCTCCTTTGGCAACGGCCAGTCCTTTGTTCACAGAACGTGCGAGGCCGATATTCTCATGGTTGTCCAGTAGTAGAATTCGGGAATCATCGTAGCTTTGCAAGATGGCACGTGACGTATCTGTGGAGCCGTCGTTTACTATGATGAACTCAAAGTCTGAAAACGTCTGATTAAGAATGCTTTCGACCGCCTCGCGTAAGTAGCGCTGCCCATTGTAAACACTCATCAACACACTGACCATAGGTCTAGCCACGTGACGTCACCTCAGTCCACATTTTGCCCACCGGACTTCGTTGTATGAAACGACCAGCCCACCAAAAGCTCTCCTTGTTTGTCACGGAAGATAAAATCAGACTGCAAAACGCAAGAGCTTTCGCAGTTTTGACAATCGCCACGCCCACGTTTGTCTCATCTTTGCTTTGGCCTGGCGTCGTTCTATGCG
>SDBU01006747.1_pt1 | contig 13424 bp, 10 predicted proteins | sample 2277071 | NCBI WGS metagenome assembly SDBU01 (sample SAMN10397929, study PRJNA504765) | marine sediment metagenome | isolation source: marine sediment core GS08_GC12, 126 cmbsf | place: Arctic Ocean: Gakkel Ridge, Loki's castle | collected 2008 | reverse complement strand
TTTGGATAGAACAAAACGCTCTATATCAAAAAACCAATTCCTACTAGATTTGTTTTTTTTTAGAAGACAATAAGATCGTGAAAGGTGGATTTCACGAATATTAGGTCTTTTTTAAAATCTTATTCAATTCTTCTCTTCTTTTTTTGAAAAGAGAGCGATTTTTGTCAATTATAATTTTCCAGAGTTCTTCTCGTTCAATATCAGGAGCAAAATTTAATCTCTCGTATAGTCGTTTTATTTCTTCCATGAAAACCACAGGTATGTGAATAAAATAGTTAGTTTCTAATTGAACTTTATGGTTTATAAAGTGTATTATTAACTCAATTTACCTATGGATTGGCTCAGGGGAGAAAAATTAAGGTTTGAATCTGTAAATGAAATGAGAAAGTAGGATTTGACATTGACACCTAAAAATTCGTGATATTAAATTATATATGATGAAATACATAATGTAAAATCATTTTTTGGATTTAAAATAGTTAAAATAAAATCTATTAATTTTATTATAATATTAATAATTATTTATTAATTAAATAATGTTGAAAATTTATCGAAAGAATTATAAAATTAAATTAAAAAATTCTAATTCATGCAGATTAAAAGAATTAAAGCATCAAACATCTTTAGTTATGAGAACATAGACATTCAATTAAACAAATTTAATGTTTTAATTGGACCTAATGCCTCTGGCAAAACTAATTTTGTAAATATCATTAAATTCATTAAAGATTTGATCTCTGAAGGATTATCTGATGCAATTTCTATTCAAGGAGGGATTAATATCATCAGAAACATAAATTTAGGAGCGTCAAAGAACACTTCCATAGAATTTCAAATAGAATGCGAAGAGATGGAGGATATTATGATTTTTATGTCATCTCAAAAAACATCATTAGGATTTAAAATATGTGATTTTACTTATAAACTTGAAATTGGATATGATTCTAAAAACTCTAATAATTGGTTTATTAATCTGGAAGATATATCCACTAGTGTTGAAATTTATGAAGCAAAAATTATAAAAAAACGACCTCCAAAAATCGAAGAGATTCTTTCTAAACTTCAAATAAATTTTAAAAATAAAAAAGGAAAATATACTTCAAATTATACTGAAACAAAAAAAATACCTAAATATAAGGAATTATTAAATCTAATAATTTCTTCCAGATTTGCAAAAAGTGAAGAATCTTATTTAGACAAATCAATTCTTGAAGGTGAAACAATCACACCCATTTTATATCCAATTAGATCATTCTTGGAAAAAATCACTCTCTATAATATTGATCGAAAATTAATTAAAAGTGAAATGTTAATTTCAGGAAAAAGAGATTTACACCCAAATGGTCAAAATTTACCTATTGTTCTTGATAATATTTTGAGTAATCCATATCAAAATAAGAAATTTATATCGCTTGTAAGGGATTTTTTACCTTTCATCAATCGTTTTTTTATAAAAAAAAAAAAAAAAAAAATTACTGGTTTTGAATTTCAAGAAATCTTTAATAAACCAGAAGTATATTTGCCTTCATTTTTAATGTCTGATGGTACAATTGATATTACTTTATTCATAATTATTATGTTTTTTGAAAAAAAGCCATTTATTGTAATTGAAGAACCAGTGAGCAATATTCATCCTTATTTAATTTCGAAATTAGTAAGTATAATGGAGGATGTCTCAGATAATTTGTCCAAACAAATCTTAATTACAACTCATAATCCAGAAATAATTAAATATGCGGGAAAAGATAATATTTTAGTTGTTAAAAGGGATAAAAATGGATTTTCAGGTATTTATAGACCATCTGATAAAGAGGAGCTTAAAACATTTTTAAAAAATAATCTTGGGATTGATGATTTGTTTATAGAAAATTTATTATAGATAGAAAATGCCAATTTGTAAGAGAATAGGGATATTTCTTGAGGGTGATGATGATAAACGTTTTTTTGAAAAAATTTTAAAACCTTTTTTTTCTAATTTTTACCCCGATTATATTTTTAATATAATTAGGTATCGTGCTAATAAGTCTGATGAAATAATAAAAAATTATATAAAATCATTTAGGGATGATGAATGTAAAATTTTTTTTTTAAGGGATTTTGATAGAGGTCCTTGTTATTCTGAAATTTTAAATAAAACTATTGAATGTTTTGAACAATTAGAAGAAGATGAGATTTTTATAGTATGTAAATCTATTGAAGGGTGGTATTTAGCAGGTGTAAATGATATTTTTTTAAGAGAAAGAGGAGTTAACGAGCATTTTGAGGATACAGAAAAAATTTCTAAGTTTGGATTAAAGAGATTATTTCCAAGAGGAACGACAATGACTACAATTATGATTAATATGCTAAAAGATTATGATATAAATATTGCAATAGAAAAAAATCAATCACTTAGAAGGACAATCAATAAATTTCAGAATTTTCGTTGATCGAATATCCATCCTAGATTATCTGTTAAACTCTTTATTTATTAAGGGTTGATTTTCTGGTTGATTTTTCAAACTTTTTAATCTCCAGGAATAATTTTTTAAAAAAAGACTGTCAAAAAAGCTGGCCAACCTGAAATCAAAATTTCACAAAAATTATTCTGAAGAGAATCAAATTTTAAGATTAAAAAAAAAAAATTAAAAGAGGATTCTGGCAATAGATCCTAAACCTGAATTATTTAACTGAATCTGTGATGTTCTACTATCTCTTTGTATCACAGAATCATGAAATTCTGAACAATCTATTTCTAATGCCTCAGCTCTCAATTGATTTCTAAAAAGTATTATTTCATTCCGATTTAACTTTTTTAATTGATTAAAATTAAAACTCTGCCCTAAAAAGGATGAATACGGAATTAAACCATTATTTCGTCCTACAAGTCCTAAGAACTCATTCCAAGTTGTCAATTCGTTGTAATGTCTCAACCATATTTTAAAGTTTTCTTTTGGAACACTCTTGCCTGCGTAAGTTTTATTTTCTCTCCTAAAATTTAAAGGAGTAGAATATATCATCAATCCTTTATACATTAAAACTTGTCCTAATCTTGTTGTATCGACCATCATCAACAATTTTTGCTCTGCATCACAGAAGTTATATAAATCTTGATAAAGAAGCTTAAAATTTGCTAAATATTGAGATTTATTTTCTAACAAAACTTCATTAAATACTTTAAAAATTACGCAATCTGATTTAGCTTTATATAAATAATCAATTAACTTATTTGAAATATCATTTGTCTCCTTCTTAGTGTGAAAACATTGAGAGCCTAAATTAAAAAAAGACGCTACTGGTTTCGGGGTTTGGCTTAATCGTGAGTTTCCTGGCATTAAAAGTTGTTCAGTGAGTCGATTTATTCTAATGCTGATTTCTAGTGTATCTCCTGAATTTAGTATTGGTGGTGCTGGAGGGACATCAAGATTAGATGCATTACTTCTTTCTAACATAATTGTTTCGATTATTAATGATAAATAATCTCTATTTAATGCGTTCAACCACCGTTCAAAATTTTGGATCCTATTTCTTCTTTCATGGTTTAAAAATTCTTGATCAGTATAGAAAAGATTTAAACTTCTTTTTTCAAGCTTTTTTATTTTTTGTTGAAACTTTTCATCTTTATACCACATCATCTCGGTACTTGGAATCCCAATTGATATTTTTCTATTTAAAAGTCTTCGCTCAGGGCTTTTACACTTATTGATAATTAATTTCATTGATTCTAAAGGAAAAACTAGTCCTGTAATGTTATCAAATCGATTATATCGATGTTCATAATTTGCTAATGCTTTCAAAGAGGTGTTTGTTTTTATTCCTGCAAAAATAGTGGGAATTCTTAATTGTTGAGTATTATTAAAGTTGTAAATTGATATTTTATTCATGCGATCTTGGAAAAGAACTTGTTCAAATTCTATTAGGGCCATTTTTAATCAATCATCCTCTTTAATTCATTCTTAAATTTTATAATTTCTTTTTTAATAATATCATTTTTATCGAGTAGAGCTTCAACAAAATCGTCAAAAGAATCGGCATCTAAGATTATTCCACCATCATAATTTTCAGTAGTAAATAGATCTCGACTTTTTTCTTGTATAAATATTTGGATACTCCCAAAATAATTTGCGAATAATTTGAAATCGAATATTTTGTTTTCAAGTATAATTGATGAGTTCAGAAAATGATGAGAAATCCGTCCATTCTTGAAATACCTTTTTGGTCGTCCATCTATGCAATAGATATCTCTCGAGGCTAATAATTTACTGAGAACTCGTAATATTGCGTTCTTAGAGAAAGATAAATTCTCTTGTAAATTCTTAATTGTTATTCCTTCTACCTTATCTTTATTCAATGTAAATATTTTATAGATGATATTTTCTATAAGGAAACCCTTTTCTGACATAGATAATTTATTGTATTCGTTAGCTTTTGGTATATCTTCAGGTATTTCTAAAAAATCCATTTTTTGCATTTTATTTCAGATTTTAAAATTGTTTTTATAGTTCAACTATAAATCTATTTTTATAATTTAAAAAGTTTCTTATTTTTATAATAATAAATTTAAGATAAGAATAAAACATTAGAGAATGCTTTTTATTAGTTTTTTAATTCTTTTTAATTAATTTTTTTTGACTTGTCCAGGGGAAAATTTTGATCTCAGGATGGCCATCTTTTTCAATAAATTTTTACATTTTCAATATTTTATATAATGGTGATAGAAGGCTCAGGATATCACTTTACTACTGACAACCAAGGTTAATCGGATCCTCACTTCAAATTTTTAATCATCGATTTCGTTATTAAATTCATTTAAGTCACCAATTAACCCTGTAAATACTTTTTTTATTCTTACTTTAACATTCTCTAAGAATTCTAACCGTTTATCTTCTTTTGTTTCTAATTTATCCAATTTTTCAGTTAATCTAAGTGTTTCTTCTTTTAATTCTTTATACTCTTTTGTCTTCTTTAAACATCGAAAAATTAGCTGGAGAGTCGAAATTTCAATAAAAAAATTCCCTGGAGAGAGTCAATTTTTTGAAAAAAAACTTAAATGTAAGTCTACTCAAATTTGGGTATGTCTCTGAAATAATAAAAATAAAAAAGAAATTTAAAAAAATTATTTAAAAATTAAAGACATGCTTATATCCATATTCATAATCAATTATGAATATCCGGACGAACGGACAAAACATCCAAATTTTAGGACATGCGTTAAGAGACTTGGATCACTAAAGAATTATATTAAGACTACCCCGAATATTTAGAGAGATACCTCAAACCTAATATTTAAATTTTCATGAAAACTCATAGGAAAAAAGGATCGAAGGTCGATTTCAGGAATATACAAAAAATTTAGGTCTTTTTTAAAATCCTATTCAATTCTTCTCTTTTTTTTTTGAAGAGAGAACGATTTTTTTCAATTATAATTTTCCAGAGTTCTTCTCGTTCAGTATCAGATGCGTAACTTAATCTCTCGTATAGTTGTTTTATTTCTTCCATGAAAACCACAGGTATATGAATAAAATAGTTAATTTCTAATTGAATTTTATGTTTTATAAACTGCATTATTAACTTGATATGACCTACCTAAAAAATAACGCACTATAAAATAGATTTTAAAAAAAATGCGCCCTCCGGGAATTGAACCCGGGCCGCCAAGTATTTGCATTTTAATAAAACATTAAAATATGGCAACCTGGCATAATGACCACTATACTAAGAGCGCAGATTTGATATAAATAAAAAAGGTACTAAAAAATTAAAATTTTGGTATTCTCATTAAAAATTTCACTTATCCAATAATTTCAGATATTACTTGTTTAATAGTGTTACTATGTACAAAATCATTAAGTTCTTGTAGGCTATTAGGTAACCCTTCTCGAACTCCAATTTCCTTACATTCTAAGAAGGACATAGCAGTAGCCATTTTAGAAGTTTCTTCAAGAGATAAACCATTTAAATGAGATATTAATATTCCTGCTAGGAAAGCATCTCCTGCCCCAGTAGTATCAGAAATAGGTTCACCTGTATTATAAACTCCACTGTTTACGATTGTTTTACCATCAGAAATAATTGAACCATTAGGACCATCAGTAATAGAAATCAATTTTATTCCCATATCTAAGAAATTTTTAATCATAAGAGTTTTTTTATTTTCACCTGTAAACTCTTGAGCTTCTTCTACATTCATCGATACAACATCAGATTTAGAAATCAAGATTTTTGCCCAATTAGGAGCATTTTTTACTATTGACATACTAGGTGCAGCAAACACGGATCCACCTTTGCTTTTTGTAAGTGTTATTGCTTTTTCTATAGCTTTACAACTGTCATCCATCGTTAATGAAGTCCAAGCGAAAGCTTTGATATTTTTAAATAACTCTTCGTTAACATCTGAGGGTTTTAATAAGTTATTTGCGCCTTTGTAAGCAAGAATACTTCGATCCTTTCCCCATGGAGTCCGTAATATTATTGACAGTGCTGTAGTGTCTTTATCAGTTTGAATCACTTGCGATAAATCAACACCACGTTTGTTTAAATCGTTTAAACAAATTTCTGCTGAAAAATCATTTCCCATTACCCCAATATATGCACTATTTAATCCTAACATGGAACAATTTGCAGCAATATTAGCACCTGACCCTCCTGGAACAAATCTAACATTTTTAACATTTAATTTGCGAGAGTATTCAATAGCCGTATATTTTTTTACTATCTCCTTATCAAATAATTCAAAGCGTAATATATCATCAATTTGTATCAAAATATCTAGAGTATTGCTCCCTATCGAAATCAATTCTGGAAAATTCAAAATACCCACTTCTGGAATTAATAAATTTTGATCTAAAGAATAATTTTAAAATAGAAATTAGTCTTTTAATAATTTTGTTAAGATAGGGAAAATATGAAAACTTAAAAAATTGCTTTATTATTCATCAGATTTCAACCGATTCAACTCTTTCTCTAACTCGGCTATTTTTTCATCAGAGCCCGCACTTGGAAGAGCAATTCCCATTTCTACTTGAATTTCGGCATCCATCTCACCTAAAACGTTATTAACTTCGGAATCTGTTATTGCGGTATCCAGTTGAATGCTATCTATCCCTTCTGATGTGATCTCTGCTGTAACAGCAAAATCTTCCATATCAATATCAATATTCTTCATCATTTCTGTAAGTTGTGGGATAGAGAATTGAGATTTTAAGGATGAAAGAGATTGAGCAATACCCGTCATTATTTGTGCAACGTCTTTAACCGCGTTTGCTTGTTCTAATTTAAATAACAACCCTTCTAGGTTTGTGCGAAAGCCATCAATAGATCTAGCTTGTTTTTTCGTTTGAAGATAATTACGCGCATGGAATTTTGAACCTTCCAAATCCCCTTCTTTGCGAAGATTTACAGCTTTATCCCTAGCAAGTTTTGCGCTAATTTCCAATCTTTTTGTCTGTCTCATCAATCTTTTATTAAAAACTTTCAATTTAATCGCAGGAGAGCGAGAACCATCCTTACTCTTTCCTCCCGAGAGCCACTTAGAAATATCCTTTAGAAATCCCATAATAATCAATTGTTTTAAGTATTAATATAATATATAAATAGCTATAATGTATATATAATTTTTTGGAGACCATTATTTATTTACGGTTGGTTAAAGAATAAATACATGGGTAGAGATTGAATTAACAAAAATTATATTATTTTTTAAAGAAAATAAGAATACTTAATATTACTGTCAATAAATTTGAAATAATAAATTTGATATAAGCTTTTTTTTACAGGGTGCTCATCCTATGGGCACTCTAACCCAGAGCATATAGATTTAAAGAGTCATTAATTTTTTTAATTTTTAATTTATGTAACTCCTAATCTTATTGGTGAAATTGACATTTGGAATTGAGAAACACTTTCGAATAAATGAGGTGCTCCTTTACGACCTATATTAAATGCTCCGTTAACATCGGTATGAATAAATTATGACCCTTTGACATTATGCTTGGAATTTTTTATCACCAATTAAAATAATCTTCTAATTATATATATAAAAAAAAGGAGTATTAATAATACAATACCACTCCTTACGTAAAGGGTTGTATGTTATATCATTATTGGTTTGAAAACAAACAGGACAACGCAAAATTGAAGCTCGGTATGGACGTTCAATCTCCCTATATTTAGTATCTAATGAATATTTTTTCTAATAATTTTTATAACAAAAATAATTTTTATATATATTTTTTCTAATAATTTTTATTCTTTTTTAGTAGGGTTTGGAAATAATTAAATTTTTAAAGGATAATATTTATTAAAATTTCATAAATTGCCAAAAATTACTAAAAAAATGTGAATTGCATTTAAAAAGAATAAAATATTTTTTTTTATTATAATTTTTACCCTTCTTGCAAGTTCATTTTTTCCATTAAATGTAATAGCTTACACATGGGATGATGTTCCTTTCCCAGAGACTCGATGGGATGGGGATGAGATATGGATATCTTCAGACAGAGTGATTTCCTACACGCCCTTCCCTCATAAACCGTTATTACATAAAATCGAAGGGAATATATTGTATACAATGTGGGCGGGCCCTTTAGGACAAGATACACCACTAAGGGGAGGGTTAACAGCTTTTAACATATCGCAAATTATTTCAGGAGAAATAACCGTTAATACCCTATATTTACATGCTAAAGCACTTTTAAATAATGAACATGCAGATGAATTTTCTTGGGTTTATGATTTTGATTCTTCAGGTGATAAGCTAATTACTGCCGGACTAGATGGAAACTTTACTCAAATGGATAACAAACTTGAATTTTTTGAAAAACAACCAAATGGAGCTATAATATCAACGGCAAATATAATATTCCCCGAAACTGATTGGAGACCCGTGACTGTCCTTATCAATGATGATCTGGTTTACACAATTGATTCTAAAACAGCACAATTCCTCGTTATAAATGCAACGGACTGGAATAACCCCTATATCATGCTTAATTCAAACTTTAGTCTAAATATTGACCCTTTCCCCTTTCCTTGGGGTGGAGTTGAACTGTATCCGCGCTTTTTACAAAAGTCAGATAATATTTCCGTTTTATATGATGGTTTTAAAAAGATTCTCTTATTTAATATTACGGATCCTTTAAATCCCTTCCAGATTTCAAATTCGATTAATCTTACAGCTGGTATTTTTGATCTTAGAGTTCAGGGGAATAAGCTCTATGCCGCACAAGGTCAACATGGTTTAAGTATATACAATCTCTCCGATCCTACGAACCCATCTTTAATTAATAAATTTTCCTCATATGGAGGTGATCTAAATGCCATCGTCCCATATAATGATTCGGCTATATTTGTTGGAGATGTAAATGGGACCATAACGCTTTTAAATACGGAAAGTGAGGAAATGTCAGTAATTCTTGAAGTTCCTTCATGTACATCGCTTGCAATAGATTTATCCGCCAATATTCTTGTGATTGGGACTGAAAGCTACGGTGATCAAGTTTATAGCATCTCAGATCCTTTAAATCCGCAATTTCTTGCATCCACCAGTGAGGAATCATATGGAGGACGAAAACCAGAAGTGTCAAGCCCGTTTGCTCAATATATTCAACTTTTCAATGTCTTTGGCGGTGATCCTCTGACTGATTGGGGTCAACTGTATTCAAACATTCATTTCCTTGCAAACGATACTGACGGTAAAACACACCAATTCATGTCAAGTATTAACCCCAATATACTTCTCCTTTATAACGATACAAATCAGGACGGGATACTCACATTAAATGTCACACGTGATGAAAATGCTACAACAATGGTAACAGAACTTGGATTTGTGGATGACATTTTTGCCGTCCCGGCGTTTAAAGCTAATGGTGCTGAATTTAGTGAACCACAAATTCTCGAACGAGACGGATTACCTGCAGTATATGTTGAGGTTATCATTAAAGATTATGTCATGTATACACAACCGGATGATTTAGTAGTAGATTTATTGGTAGGACAATTTTCTCGCTATTCAAATGTTAATTGGATTCCGGGCGTAAACAAGAATATAACATTTGATATAACCACTGGATTTTGGATTACTTATAACGAAGGTAATTATTCAATAAAAATAGACACAATAATAAATGATTGGGATTTTTCTCAGCTCGGAGAACTTCCCTCCAATTTAAATCTATTTTTAGGTTCTATGACCTCGTTATCCAAGTACACAGCTCCAGGAGGAGGTTGGCCACAAAACGTACTTCTACCCTCAGAAGTATCCAACGATACTTACGGACAAAAATTTGGTTGGGAAGGAGGCCTTATAGCTTTGTCAACCATGGCAAATAACTATACAAAGACAAATCAAACGGGAACCTACAATCTTAAAACGGCTAAATCTGCGATAATCGATTATACAGATCGCAACAATCAAGAAATAATAGGAGATAGTACTCATGTATTTAATTGGATTTTAGGAGCGAACTTTAAAATTGATAATACAACCAGCTCTATTGAATATGATCCAGAATTGACATTAGTTACAGCTCTAAATTTTGAAAATGTTGCAGAGGAGCCGGGTGACTCGATTACAGTTACTAATCCTTCTGGGCTTGTACCATGGGAAACGGGTACGGCTCATTCTATTACTTGGGCATCAACAGGCAGTATCACGAATGTGAAAATTGAACTCTATATTTCTGGAGCTTTTGATTCGACAATCACTTCAGATACCCTGAATGATGGTGAATTACCATGGACCATTCCATCTGGACTCGCCAATTCTAGTCAATATCAGATAAAAATTACAGATGTATCAAATCTTACCACTTACGATTACAGCGACTATTTTGAGATATACACACTTAATGATCCTGACGGAAGTAGCCCCAGCATTTCTTTTGGATATTTCTATATTTTACCCTTGCTATTCGGTATAATCCTCTTAGCACTGATTTCAAATAGAAAATATCAAAAACATAAGACATGATTCTTTGTTTTAAATATCAAATTCGAAATTACAATACCAACAGTTTTCTCCAATCTTTTTCAATGCTGAAACACATTTTAGACAGTAAAAAGTATTACAGTTTGGACAAATGTATACAGCACTGTGAATAACACCTTTATGAACAATACAAGTAAATTTTCTTTCCTGGAAATCAATTTCAGATTCCATTTTTTTCATTATTAACCTCTGTTCTTCAGAGATTTCAGCTTCAAGTAGAGATTTTTCTGTGGACTTTTTTGCTTTTCTTGGTTTAAGAGGTTTTATCTCTTCTTTATATTGAATATTTTTCTTAAATTTTGATTTTACTCTTTTAAGAGATTTCCTGATTTTTTCTCCTGAAGCTTTGAATCGTCTTTTTCTTTTAACTCTTATTGCCTTTTTCTTGAATTGAAGTACTTCACTGATTCTAGTAGGTTGACTAATTTCGATAGGACATAAAGGAGTTACAATACCTAATGCGCTCCTAAAGAGAGAAGGCTCTTGTATAGTATTTAAGGCTGAAATAATAATTTTTTCTCCTTTTTTTACCATGTTTAATTTTTCTATTATTTCTTTTTCTTTATTTCTGTAGCCTGCTTCTCCAAAGAGTTCTGCTGTAGATTTGAAAATTTCAGATCCCCTTTTCAAGAAATCATTCTTTTTCTCTAGACTCATTTCTTTATCAGCTCTAATAAGATACCACGTAGCGTCAAAATAAGTTGAGGTTGCCAAAGTCCAATCAGCTCCACCTTCAAAACCACCTTTTCGGTACGATGAAGCTGCAATTCTAAGCATAGATTGAATCTTAGAGTACAATTCTGTTTTATTTTTTGTGTTTATTTCTTTATCAAAAATGGTACTTAGCTTAAGTGCTTGACAAAAAGCAGAATTGCCAGAAGCTAATAATTTCATTTTATTTTCAGAAAAAATTTTTTTGACTTTGGTAAATAATTGTGCTGCTTTCGCAAATCTGTCAGGATCATCGTGTGTTTTGGCTAATTCAATATTCTCCCATGCCCTGCAGAGATAATACAGAATTTTTAGTTCTTTGTGCTTTCGATTTTTTTTAAAAACAATACAAACCTCCCTGAATTGAGTGGTAGCTGTCGCAAATTTTTCGGCAGCAGCAGAATGTTCTCCTTGTTTTCCTAAGACTCTTGCTTCTTCAAGTTTAATTCGAGCAGAGCAATAATTCATCCTACTCTTAGCTACTTCCTCGAGTTTTTTAATTACTTCTCTGTTCGAGTACTTTTTGTTTTTTCTAAAGGATCTTATTGCCATAATAGAATTCTTAAAAAGATCCTTAGTATTTTCATAGTTTTTTATAGCTTTATCGTATTTTTCCTCTTTACTAAGATTTTCTGCCTCTTCTAGAAAAGACCAAGCATAATAATAAGACGCTTCATAGTTATAAGTTGGTAAATTTCTTAAAATGACACATGCTTCCGTATAGTATTCTTTGGCTTGTAAATATTCCTCCTTGATGTGATATGATTTAGCTTTCTCAATTAAATTCCACGCATATAAATATTCGATTTTATCCGTAATTTTCTCTTTTAATGTATTTAATTCTATATTTTGAAGTGATTTTTTATAGGTTTCTCGCGCTTCTTCATAATATTTTGAGGAAATCATATAATTTCCAAGACGATTTTCAACATTAGCTAGATATTCATATGCGGCGGCTGAGTGGAAATGAAAACCTTTTTTATTGCTTTCCTTAACTACGACAAGGAAAGATTCTCTTGCTTGCTCAAGTGTGCCAATTTTTCCTGTTAAAATTCCAAGTGCTTGATATAAAAATCCTAATTGTATCTGAGCAGCAATAATTTCAGTCGGAGATTCAATCTCATTTTCAATATAATCCTTGTGAGCTTTAATTGCCACGGAAAACATTAAAGTTTCAATATAACTGTTAATATCGAGCCATCCTTTCTTTTTATAGGCAATTGAGCCATCCGTATCAATTAAAAATTGTCCTGGTTCTTGTTCTTCCCAACCCTCATATTCGAGGTGCTTAATTCCTAATTTTGCAATTTTTTTTTTATTTTTTTGAAGTTCAGCCCAAGTTTCATCACTTGCCATTTCGAGTCCGTATTCTTTATATAATTCGTCTTTAGAGCTCGGAATTACGGGAAATTCAATTTTTTCCCTTTCTATGAACTCGTTTGCGATTTTTTCACCAGATTGAGTAATAAATAAAATCTTACCTCCTTCTTCTTCGATTTCAGGATAACGATTTAGAAGTTTTTTTAGATCGAATTGAGAACCCGGACATCCAAAATATCGCGAAAAAATTAAGAAGATCTTTTGTTTTCCAATTAACTCTGCTAAATCAATAATTCCTGAATTGAATGAGTCCAATTTAAATGTTGGTGCTTTATCTCCAATTTTAATTTTTTTTTTCCCCATACATCCAATGTCTCTTTATTTCATATTTTTCTAATAAATGTGTTATGTAGAAGTAATTTCT
>SDBU01006746.1_pt1 | contig 13425 bp, 12 predicted proteins | sample 2277071 | NCBI WGS metagenome assembly SDBU01 (sample SAMN10397929, study PRJNA504765) | marine sediment metagenome | isolation source: marine sediment core GS08_GC12, 126 cmbsf | place: Arctic Ocean: Gakkel Ridge, Loki's castle | collected 2008 | reverse complement strand
AATGGACAAAGGTTTAGATAGCGGACCTATATTAGCCAGAGCCCAGATTCCCGTTTTCGAGAAGGATACTACGGGCTCACTTGCAGGCAAGCTGTCCCTGGTAGGGGCTCAGTTACTTCAGGATGCCTTAATTCGCTGGGTAAGGGGAGAGTTGGCCCCTCAGCCTCAGAATGAAGCCGAAGCTACCTATTCTGGTTCAATCTCTAAGGAGGAAGGTGAGATTGACTGGCATCTTTCGGCTATAGACATATGGCGGCGAGTACGTGCCCTCCAACCCTGGCCAGGGTGTTACACCAGATGGCAAGGAAGGCAGCTTAAGATTATTGAGGCGGTGCCTTTACCTGGGGAAAGAGCCCTTGAAATAGGGCAGGTAGTAGCTCTGACTCCAACCTGGGAAAGGTCAAGGGCTGTATTTGGAGTCTATACCGGCGATGGGATGTTAGGGGTTTGTCAGGTTCAGCTGGAGGGGAAGCGAGCTATGTCGGCGGTGGAGTTTTTGAGAGGGCAGAGGCAGTTCATCGGGGCAATACTACCATAACCTTAAACCGGCTGACGATGCTGAGATGACAAGGTGGGGCAACACCCTGAAGCGATGGTTTGTGCTATCCCGTAGCTATTTCCACATAATTTAACAAAGAGCCCTCCAATTCGCGCCCTTGTCCACAGGCTTTGCTTGATGGTAGAATGTAAACTTGGGTTAGCTAAGGGGTGTGACCTAGCTTAATGTACTGAACAAATATAAATAGGAGTGAAGCGTGATTTTAAAGAAACTTATAGTAGGACCGTTTGCTTCAAACTGCTATATTGTGGGCTCTGAATCTAATAAGGAGGGGATGATAATTGACCCGGGGGCTGAGGCGGGACAGATTTTGAAGAATGTTAAAGATTTGGGGCTTACCATAAAGTCTATTGTTTTAACTCACAGTCACATAGACCACATTGGTGCCCTAAAGGAGGTTAAGGATACAACCAGGGCAGAGGTGTCTATGCATACTGATGATGCCAAATCTCTTCACAAGCAGTCGTCGAGCTCGTTATTTGGTATATCCTACCAAATTCTGCCTTCTCCTGACCGATTGCTTAATGGTGGCGACAGTATAGACGTTGGCGACTTACACTTTTTAGTTCTTCACACCCCAGGCCATAGCCCGGGCGGTATTTGTCTTCTAGGGGAGGGCGTCGTATTCTGTGGGGATACCCTGTTCAATTATGGGATAGGCAGGACTGATTTTCCTGGTTGTAGCAATAGTCAATTAATGAACAGCATCCATACCAAGCTTATGATACTACCCGATAACACTGTTGTTTATCCTGGACACGGTCCTGATACTACTATCGGCACTGAGCGCCGGGGGAATCCGTTCTTACACGGTTATGGTCAGTGAGTGGTTCTGGGTAGGTTCAGGCGAAGAGCAAGAAAAGCGGCCCAAAAATTACGGCAATTTTTCCCACCAGCTTTATCAGGATATTTAACGACGGTCCAGCGGTATCCTTAAACGGGTCACCGACGGTATCGCCGATAACCGCTGCCTTATGAGCCTCGCTCCCTTTGCCACCGAGGTTGCCCGCCTCAATATACTTTTTGGCATTGTCCCAGGCTCCTCCCGAGTTAGCCATCATTATTGCCATAAGAAGCCCGGTCAGTAGGGCTCCGGTTAGTAGACCAGCTACAGCCTCAGTGCCCAAGGTAAAGCCAATAATAAGAGGTATGATAATCACCAGTAGCACGGGGAGCAGCATCGAATTTAGAGCTCTTTTAGTAGCGATATCAACACATTTTACATAATCGGGCTTAGCCTCACCCTCCATCAATCCTTTAATCTCTCTGAACTGTCTTCTCACCTCTTTAACAACATCAAAAGCCCCCTTACTGACACCTCTCATGGCTAGGGCAGAGAAGAGGAAGGTCATCATGGTACCGATGAACAGACCAGCAATTACATTTACATTAGTTATGCTGGCTATTTCAATATTAACTACCTTAAAGTAGGTGGCGAGCCAGGCCAGAGACGCCAAAGCTGCTGAGGAAATGGCAAAGCCTTTCCCCAGGGCGGCCGTGGTATTGCCGACGGTGTCCAGGGCTTCACAGCGTTCCCTAACATCTTTACCTAATCCAGCCATCTCAGCAATGCCAGCGGCATTATCGGCGATTGGTCCGTAGCAGTCCATAGCTAATAGCATACCCAAATTAATCAACATGCCCACCGCGGCAATGGCTATGCCCAGTAGTCCAGCTTCAGGAGAGTAGTGTTCCACCACCGTGAAAGCACCCACCGTGGCGCCAGCAATTAGAATTATCGGGAGGACGGTGCTCAGCATGCCTAGCGACAAACCTTCAATGATAGTAGTTGCTGGTCCAGTTTCCGCAGCTCTGGCGACATCCAAAACTGGTTTGTGCTCTGAGGTGAAGTATTCGGTTACCTGCCCGATGAAGAAACCACAGAGTAAGCCGATGATTAAGGCCCAAAAGAGACCAAGCCCCTCACTGCCCATGTAACCGGTAATAGCAAAATAGCCAGCTATTACCATTAAGATATTACTCGCATATACGCCACGGTTCATTGTGGCATGTGCTTTCTTTACCTGCATTTCAAAGCTGCCTTTGAACTCTCGGGGCCTGACAATAAGGACACCAATTATGGAAGCAATTATGCCGATAGCGCCGAGGAGGAGGGGTAACATCATTCCCTTGGTAGGGAAGGCAATGACACCGAGAACCATAGCTGCTGCCAGAGCTGAGACATAAGATTCATACAGGTCAGAGCCCATCCCGGCGACATCGCCGACATTATCGCCGACATTGTCAGCAATCACGGCTGGGTTTCTTGGGTCATCTTCAGGAATACCCTTTTCCACCTTACCGACAAGGTCAGCACCCACATCAGCGCTCTTGGTAAATATGCCACCACCAACCCTCAGGAATAGAGCCACCGAGGTGGCGCCAAAGGCGAAGCCCAACCACACGTGATAGTCGTCCCAGACGAAGGATATTATAGATAGTCCCAGCAGACCTAAACCAACAACGCAGAAGCCCATTACGGCGCCGCTGGAGAAGGCAACTTTTAATGCCCGGGCCCAACTTCCCATGGCAGCATTGGCGGTTCTGGCATTAGCTCGTGTGGCAATGTTCATCCCTAGAAAACCAGCCAGGGCTGAGGTCAAGGTGCCAATGAGATAGGCTATGGCTACCAGAGGTTTAGGTTCGATAAAGATGGCCAAGACCACAAATACTACTACAGTGAAGACAGCCAGGGTTATGAACTCGCGGCGTAAGAAAGCCATCGCTCCTTGTCGGATGGCAAGGGAAATCTCCTTCATCTTCTCATTGCCTTCGCTATGGCGTAGTATGGTAAACATCAGGTAACCAACGAAGACCAAAGCTAGAACTCCAGCCGCTAAAACAAGTATCTTTAATAAGTCCATCAGGCTAACCTCTAAAAGAATTTTCTGAGTTTAGAGCAAAGATATGCCCATTATCCCCGCATCTAATACGTGCACATTTTGCCTAGTTTAACCTAAATCTGCAATTTGGTGATATAAATCCAGCTTTATTAGCATCTAAAAAGAGGCTTCTATTTTAGCTCCTGCTCAAATGAGTTCAGTTTTTCCTCCAAGTCTTTCTGCCTTATGACTAATGTCAGGTCACTGCGCGTCCTTTCTAGGACTCCACGAACCATATCAGTAGTGCGGCGTAGCCCACCGGTTATGGCGTCAGGGAAATCCATAGTAACTAAAACATTATAAATGTCATCCATAGCTGATAATAGTTCCTCACCCTGAGACAGGTCACCCCCTCTTATGCTGTCCAAGAGGTAGCGTCTTAACTCACCCACAGCTTCACCTAGCCCGTTCAAGTAAGCTGTGGGGTCAATACCTAGTCCACCAGGGTCAGGAAGCCGTTTTCGCGTTATCAGAGCCAGGATGATGCTCCCTTCAGCAAACTCCTTCTGGGCATCTCTGATAAAGCCAGTGCTACTAAGCTCGCTATGGGCAGCGACTGTTTGCTTAGCCTCACCGAGCAGGTCATAGGCTGATTTGAGCAATCCTGTAGCCCGGTCAAACTCCTGGCGGTGAACAGCACGAATAGCATTGCTACAGCACCGAATTACCTCACGACATAGAGGCAATACCTTCTCACGAGCTGCATCTTTAGCTGACAAGCCCAGCCGAATCTGCTCGGCAATTGATTCCAAATTATCCGTTAATCTATTCAACTCTGTGCATTAAGGCTAGCTACTATTTGTCGGGCTGCTTCTTCTGGATCTTCTGCCTGTAATATAGTGCTAATCATGGCTACCGAGCTAGCTCCAGCAGCCATGACTTCAGCAGTATTATCCCTGTTAATGCCGCCAATAGCAACCAGGGGTAAAGTTACCGCCTGTCTGATTTGGCGTAGCCTTTCTAATCCAACTACCCTTGCTGTTTCCTTGGATGTGGTGGGATAGATTGAGCCGACAGCAATATAATCTGCCCCCTCAGCTTCAGCAGTGATAGCCTGTTCTATGGTAGTGGTTGAGCAGCCCAGAATTTTATCTATCGGCAGCAGCTTGCGGGCTTCTCTTATTGGCAGGTCATTTTGCCCCAGGTGTAGCCCATCAGCATCAGTGGCTAGAGCTAAATCGAGGTAGTCGTTTACTATGAAAAGCACATTGTGCTCAGCACATAGATTCCTTAGCTGATGAGCTATAGGCAGCAGTTCCTTTTTACTTCGTAGTTTGTCTCGTAGCTGAATTGTCTTAGCCCCTCCCCGAATTACCTGACTGGTTACTTCAGTCGGGCTGCGCTCCTTTAGGACCTGACTATCTATAATAGCATAGAGACCAGCTAAATGCTTTATCTTATCCTGACGCAGTAGCTTGGAAAGCAAGGTCTGCTCTATTGTGTATAGATTAAACCGAGCTTGCTTGAACTTCTCTGAGTCTAATTCAGGTACAGTGCCTGGGGTCTTAGCCAGTTCCTCCATTATTCTCAGCGATTCCTGGACCCTTCTGGAATTAGCTACTATCACTATAGGTAACTCCCTCTGTTTCTCTTCCCCGGGAGCTTCAATATCGATGCCAATATCACCTGCTGCGTTTCTGGACTGAAGGAGCTCTTGGTGGAATGACCAGCTACCCCTTATTATCTCATGGCGCATAGTTTTAAGTTGCTGAGTTAGAAAGGTATTGTTAAGTATGAGACGGGCTATATCCTCAAGGAGACGAAGCCCCTCGCCAATGCGATTCAAGTTGGCATCAATAATGCGTAGTATTTGCCTTGATGTTGCCTCTGGTGAAGCCATATTTATAATTTCTCTTTCAGGGACTTTGGCAACTCACCCTCTCTAGCCGCTTGAATTCCCTGTTGAATTTGGGAGGGCATGTCCAAACCTAGTTCCTTAAATCTTTTCTCTGTCCAGCGACCTATATTACGAGGGTCCTTATAGTAATCTGGGCCAGGGAGCATCTGAGGCTCACCAGCTTCATCGTGGATGGTCTTCATTGATTTGTGGTGAGCAAATCTGGATACGACACGGACTAGGTCGCTACTACTTCCACAGGCGGGGCACTCAGCAACAACAGAGTCAGTCACCTTCCTTATTAAAAGGCTAGTTTTTGCATTGCACTTTCGGCAAAGGAATTCATATATGGGCATAAGAATTGCTACTTTACTGAGTCCTCTGAGATTTCTTCCCCTGCCATCAAATCCTGGGGCATCTCTCCGGCTTCCAACCTAGCCAGCATCTCCTCGTGTTCGGGAGTAATTTTCTCATCAAGTCCTCGGCTCATCCTTTTATTCCACTCAGCCAGGGCACGGGGCTCATTATGTTCCAGCCCTCTAACCAGTTGGGAATCGGACAGAATATCATCATAGGCCGCTCCATCTGATTTGCGGACAGAGAAGCTGGAGAACAGGCGATTTAGCGCCGTGCTGCCACAACTGGGGCAGGTTATAGGAGAAGACCCAGAAAAATTATGGGTAAGCACGGTAACTCGGCGATGACAGTTATTGCAGCGGTATTCATAGAGTGGCATAAAATATCCCCGTCGTCTTTATCAATTTTAGCACAGCCACACTAGGGAGGTAAAGCTGACAGCTCTCAGTTCTCGCTCACCGCATTTTCAATAAGTTCAATTCGTAATAACTCTCCCCTTTGGTTTAGCTCTACGGCTACTACATCAATGCGCCATTGAGGAGGCAGGTTATTGTGGGTTTGCTGGTAGTGGTAAGCAACTGCCCTTAGCCTTTCCATCTTGGTTGGTGTGATTGACTGCTCAGGGCTACCAAACTCTAGGCTCTTTTTAGTCCGTACCTCAATGAAGACCAGGGAATCTCTATGCTTGGCTACAATATCAATCTCACCTTCAGGGCAGCGATAGTTGGTCTCCCAAATGTGGTAACCCCGCTTTTTAAGGAAATCTTTAGCCAGTTTCTCACCCAGGATACCGGTCTCTCTACGTTTCATTTTTCTTTTAACTTCCAAACATTACAATGCATATAACTGTCCTCCTATCAAAAGGCTAGTTTCATAGCTCACGGTGGGCTTTATCCAATACCAGATTATTATGCCTAACACAGCTAAAAATACTATTATTGAGCCGCTAATAACCTTACATCGATGCCTTTTTAGTACTGGTTTGGCTTCATTTACCAACTAGGCATAAGTTTTTCTTTCTTCGTCGCTCATTTGGTTATTCTTCATCTCTATCAACTCCCTTAGATATCTACTGAAATAGAGGTTGTTTACTAACCTCACCCCCTTTATCCCCCTCTCCTTTTAAGGAGAGGGGGAAGAGATTTTAGAGAGGGGCGAAGCCCCTCTCTTACCATACTCCCCCCTTCCCTTAACAAATAATAAGGGAAGGGGGTTAGGGGGATAGGTTTCTAAACAATCTCTGAATTATCTCATTTACTGGCTTAAACGACTGGCGGTGGATGGGAGATGGACCCAGTCGGCACAAGCTGGCGAGATGCTCCCTCGTGCCATAACCTTTGTGTTGAGCCAATCCATAGCCAGGATAGATTCTATCAAGCTCTATCATTAGGTGGTCACGGCTTACTTTAGCCATAATGGAGGCGCAAGCAATAGAGAAGCATAAACTGTCACCATCGGTTATTCCCTTCTGGGGGAGTGGCACATCAGGAAGGAGCATATAGTCTATAAGAAGGAATTGTGGCGGTGGTGAAAGCTGGGCCATAGCTAGTTTCATTGCCAACCGCGTTGCCTTAATTATACCTTGGGTATCTATTATTTTAGAGGCAGCCATACCAATGCCTACAGCTATAGCTATTTCATGGATATGATGAGATAAGAACTCGCGCCTGGCTGGGCTTAGCTGCTTACTGTCTTTTACCTGATTTAGCCAGGGAGCATCTATCTGGTAAGGCAGGATGACGGCGGCAGCTACTACCGGACCCGCTAGAGCACCACGCCCGACTTCATCAATGCCAGCGATAAGCCGGTAACCCTGTGCCTCAAGCAGTTTTTCATCAGCAAAAGATGGTATATTGTTTATCAACCTTCCCCCTTTATCCCCCCCCTTTTTCAAAGGAGGGGGAGCATGGGCTCGGTATCCTCTATTATTCCCCCACCCAGGACAGCCTCGCCCTGATAAAATACTATTGATTGCCCGGGAGTAATTGCCATCTGAGGCTGACAAAAGGTTACCTCAGCCATCCCATCTCTAAGGGAAAGTGTAGCTGCTATTTCAGATGTCCTATAGCGTATTTTGGCTGTTATACGACTAGGCTCCTCAGGGGCTTTTCCCGATACCCAGCTTAGCTTGCTGGCAGTGAGATTGCTAGTTAAAAGCTGGTCCTTGGTGCCTACCACTAATTGGTTACCGGAGGCATCAAGCTTGAGCACGTATAGACGCTTATTTGAGGCAATTCCTAAGCCCTGCCTTTGCCCCACGGTATATCGGGCTAAGCCTTGGTGTCTGCCCAAAACCTTACCCTCAGTATCAACGATATCCCCGGGTTTGAGCGGGATATGCTTGACTATAAATGACCGATAGTCGTTATCAGGGATAAAGCAGATATCCTGGCTCTCATGCCTGGTAGCGTTGGGCAAGCACAGTTCAGCGGCTAGTTTTCTTACCTCCACTTTGTAGAGGTTACCTAAGGGGAATAACAGGTACTGAAGCTCTCCTTGTCCCAGAGTGTAGAGAAAATAGGACTGGTCCTTATTCAGGTCAATTGCTTTCAGCAGGCGATAGCCGTTGGTTGAATGGTCAATTCTAGCATAATGTCCGGTAGCCAAAAAATCAGCATTCAGCTCTTTAGCTCTCTGAAGCAGAACCTCAAACTTAATATACTGATTACACCTTATGCAGGGATTGGGTGTTCTTCCTAAGCTATACTCTCTGCAGAAATCGGCAATAACTCTCTGGGCAAAAACATCTCTTAAATTAATCACATAATGGGTGATGCCTAATTTATAGGCTACCTGCTTTGCTTCTTCTATTGCTTCCGCTCCACAACAGCCGCCGAATCTATTCCACTCGGGAGCTTGCCTGGGCCAAATCTGCATAGTTAGGCCGATTACTTTATAGCTGGCTTCTTTGAGTAGTGCCGCTGCCAGTGATGAGTCCACCCCACCACTCATAGCTACCGCAACTTGCTTTTGGGACATATTGTTAGCCTCCCTGGCTGGAGAGCAGTCGGCTCACCCTTTCCCAGATAATCTCGGCTATCTTTTCTTTGGACTGGGTAGCATCTATTACCAGCCAGCGCTGGGGGTCATTAGCTGCCAGCTTGAGATAACCCTCCCGTACCTTGTGGTGGAAGGCTATATCCTCTTGCTCAAAACGGTCCTGCCTTTGGTCCCTCTTACGGGCAAGCCCTTCCTCTGCCGATATATCCAGTAGAACTGTCAGGTCAGGTTTTAACCCCTGGGTGGCAGCATTGTTGATGGCCTTGACCATTTCTAAGTCAAGTCCTCGCCCATAGCTTTGATAGGCAATGGTAGAGTCAGCATAGCGGTCACAGACAACTATCTTGCCCATTTGCAGATTAGGTTGGATTACCTTGGTCACTAATTGGGCGCGGGAGGCATTAAACAGCAGTAACTCAGCCAGTGGCGATATATCCGTATTTTGCGACCACTTTAGCCAGTGACCGAGCTTCTTGCTAAGTGGTGTGCCACCGGGTTCGTGGGTTAGAACTACGGGGACGGCTAATCGTGATAGCCTTCTATATAGTGCCTTCGCTTGGACACTCTTCCCACACCCCTCCCCTCCCTCAAATGTGATAAATAGAGCCACAGTATTTACCCTTGTCTCTTACTTACTGCCTGACTTTATGCAAGAACTATTTACCCGAACCCCCGTACATCTTCCGAAATCTCTCCAACATGGCTCGAGGAGTTACTGTAGGTCTTTCAAATCTAGGCAGTTCCTTTTCAATCCCAGCCAGATATTTCGCTATACTCTTCAAGCTCTCGATATCATATCTTGCCATCATTGAAATAGTTTCCATTTGGGGGGAACCCCCACCGTGTAATCCGGCTACCTGCATTATGCCGGCCCAGTCTGAAACTATGACATTTTCTATCATCCGGAAGCACCTTTGTTGGTTCTCGGGGGATATTTTGGGATTTCTCATCATGTACTTATTTAATAATGCCCCTGTTTCCTCTGAGAAGAAGTCGCCTTCGAGGGGCAACGTAGCACACAAACCTCCAGCGAGGTCAGCGAGTATCTTATGCTCATTATAAATCTCTTCTCCGGCGAGTCTTCTGCCAGCATTAGTCAAGATTTCATCAGGTATCCATGTTCCAGAGGGTGACCTCTCGGCACGATAGGCACTCATTTGACCGGCGGCAAGGACGAGTTCGGCTGTGCCTATTATGCGGGATATCTTATCTCTCACATGAGCCTCCCGCTCAATTCCGTTGTACTCAGCCACAAGAGCGGCGGCACTACCTAAAACCTCCGATACTGCCGGTTTACAACCTGTGTACGAATGCCGATGATAGTGGGCGAAGAGCAAGGCAAGAAAGCCCCCGTAGGGTGTTTGCCTCGGGTCACCCTTCCCATCTAAGAAAACCCTCTCCCGAGGAACAAAGACATTATCAAAGATGGTGAATGATTCAGCATCACCTACTTCAGCGATAGGAGCCTTCATATATTTTCTTTTGTGCTGGCCAGCAGGTCTAACCACCATTTTTATGCCCTCGTGGTCAGTAGGAATAGCAAAGGCGACAGCGTAGTCATTGTCCTTATCTGTCATGAATCTCGTAGGCAGAGCTATTATCTCATCGGAAACTGGAGCGGTCGTGTTATCAATCTTCGCTCCCCTGACAACGATACCGTCAGGCCTACTCTCAACAATCCTTAAGTAAAGGTCAGGGTCTACTTGTTCGTGGGGTCTCTTTAACCTGTCCCCCTTACAATCGGTCTGGGCACAGTTAGCGCATATATCATTATCCTGCCAGTACCTGAGGTATTTCTCAAACCTTTGATAGCAGTCTGTGCCCAGTGCCTGGTCCATTTCGTAGGTAACAACGGAAAGGGCATTCATAGCATCTATTCCCATACACCTCATGACGCATCCCCCAGTCCTGTGGCAAAGAAGCCGGGTCATCATCTGCTTAGCTAGAAGGTCTTCCTTACTCTGATGGATATGGGTGAACCTATTTATTCTCTCCCCTGTCAGGTGAGACTTTGCCGTGCATACGTCCTCATACGCTGGGTCATTGGCTCGGTCATAAGTCTCCTTAATGACATACATTTGCGGCTGAAGCCTTTCATCATCCCTGCCCACTTTCTCCCCATCCATATAAAGGTTCTTCTTCATCTTTAGCAATCGATTGTGGTATTCATCGTAGGTTTTTATAGCCATTTTATTAGCCTCCCTGTAAACTATTTCTCCCTGGTAAGGGAGCACCCTCAGCTGGTATCACCACCATCCATTACAATGGTTTCTCCAGTAACATAGCTAGAGGCATCAGACGCAAAGTAGAGGGCAGTGCTAACTATATCTTCTGTCTCAGCGAAACGCCCAAGGGCATGCCTCTTAAGTAGCTTCTCGGCATACGCTCCCTTCCAGAGGGCCTCACTGAAGTGTGTCTTTACCGTTCCGGGGGCAATAGCATTAGCCCTGATGTTATATTGCCCCCACTCTTGAGCCATAACCTTGGTCAACATTATTACAGCAGCCTTGCTCACAGCGTAGACGCCAATCTTGGCCCCAAAAATAGGTTTTACCCCCTCGCTCGAACTCATATTGATGATGCTGCCCCCACCTTGCTCTTTCATTATTCTAGCTACCAACTGGCTCAGGAAGAACATACCTTTTAGGTTGGTATTCATAACTACATCCCAGAACCATTCCTCCACATCAATTATCGGAAACAGACCGGGATTAGTGCCAGCGATATTTACTAGAATGTCAATCCTACCGAATTCTGTCTTTGCTTTTTCAACTAGATTCTTTGAATCCTCTATCTTGGCAACGTGGGACGCTACCGGCAGGCACTTTCTACCCCTTGCCTTAATTTCCTCGGCTACTTTTTCCAGGTCGGGGAACTTCCGGGCGCTTACCACAACATCTGCCCCAGCCTCAGCAAATGTCAGAGCAATGGCACGCCCTATACCGTGGCTTCCCCCTGTCACCAAAGCTACTTTCCCTGGCAGGCAAAATTTGCTCAAAAAAGACTCTCTCCCAGATACCACTTGATGTTCATTGTTCATAAAGCATCCTTCCTCTAATATTGGATATTTATCCACATTGAATTTGCTGGGAAAATCCTATTCCCTCACAGGTGATGAATAGAGATATAATTGCCTCATTATTTTTATTCGATATTAATTGTTTGCCAACCCCTCACCCTTTTTCCCTCTCCCCTTCGCAAGGGGAGAGGGAAGAGGATTTCCTAAAGGGGCTCCGCCCCTTTTAATCCCTTTATCAAGTAGCCTCCCCTCCCTCAAATGTGATAAATAAAGCCATAATTGTTAGCTTTCCTCAGCGTTGTTCCGGCTCATGAGCCACTCACCGTTAAGGAGAAGCTTCCAGTTCCTTTATTTTCATTTCCATCATTGATGGGGAAAGAACTGGTTCCATAGAAGGTGGGGAGCGTAACTCTACTTCAATGTCTCTGGCTCGGATACTCTGAATGTTGGGTAAGGCAAGAATAATAACCAAGATGGTAGTGATAAACATATAAACGCCCCATTCTATTCGTATTGCAGTCAACCACAACGATGTAAAAATACTTACTGCTAACGGTGCCGCAATAAAGAATGAGATAATAATGAATATGGTTCTTCTCGACCGGCAATGCAGCGGTGAAAACCACCACCAGCGCCACAACGGTGGTTTAACGGCATTGTTCCAGATATTATCCAGTAGTTCGCAGGATGCGGATTCTATCTGGGATTGCGTTTTTAGCTGGATGCACTGCTTGAGTGTTCTTACTGCTTCGGCCATATCTCCCGTCTTATAGTAAAAGCAGCCCAGAAAATAGCGGATATATGCCCTTGCTTCATCGTTCTCTTTATCCTTACCTTTATCGGTCAGTTTCTTGATTCTTTCCAGTTGCCTGATAATGCCAGCTATCTCTTGTTGATACATTATGCTGTCAGGCTGATGAGCGGACTCTGCTTTAAGATACTGGGCGTAGGACTTCCAGAGGAGAGGTAAAGGATTACCCAAATCAGAGGAAATTGCGTGGGTAAATGTCTGACTTGCCCTGGCGTATTCCTTTTGTTCTATTTCAATCCTGCCTCTTAAGAGCAGAGCCGGGGTAAGTCTGTCGTTCAGGCTAATCGCCTGGTTAATACTATCTGTGGCCTGTTCAATATCACCCAGGTCAAAATAAGCTTCGGCTAGGATACCACGTGCCAGCGTATCTTTTGGGTCTATCTCAATGGCTTTAATATAGGCCTCTAGCGCTTCTTCATGTCTGCCAAGCTGACCAAGGGTAACCCCTTTTGTCAACCATGGTAAGGTGTTTTTCGGGTCTATCTCGCTGGTTTTAATACAAGCCTCCAGCGCTTCTTCATGTCTGCCAAGCTTATCAAGGGTATTTCCTTTTCCATACCAGGCCTGGACTAATTGTGAGTCTATCCTAATGGCTCTATTATAAGCCTCTAGCGCTTCCTCATGTTTACCAAGCCCACCAAGGCTATTTCCTTTTCCATACCAGGCGTTGGCATATTGTGGGTTTATCTCAATGGCTTTATTATAGGCATCCAGGGCTTCTTCATATTTGTCTTGCCTGCTAAGAGCAACCCCCTTGTTATACCAGGCATAGGCATGTTGAGGGTCTATCTCGATGGCTTTATTATAGGCATCCAGAGCTTCTTCATGTCTGCCAAGCTTACTAAGGGCAACCCCCTTGTTATACCAGGCTTTGGCATCCTGAGGGTCTATCTCGATGGCTTTATTATAGGCATCCAGCGCTTCTTCGTGTTTGCCAAGCTCACTAAGGGCAATCCCCTT
>SDBU01006745.1_pt1 | contig 13426 bp, 18 predicted proteins | sample 2277071 | NCBI WGS metagenome assembly SDBU01 (sample SAMN10397929, study PRJNA504765) | marine sediment metagenome | isolation source: marine sediment core GS08_GC12, 126 cmbsf | place: Arctic Ocean: Gakkel Ridge, Loki's castle | collected 2008 | reverse complement strand
TTTCTGTAATTCATCCCGCCATTTTTTAGCGAAATCATCGTCCCCGACAAGACCCGCTACCATGTCCTTTATCCCCTGTGTGATCTCATCGATTATTTCTTTTACTTTTGACTCACCCGCCGCAGCATCGATATCCTTAAATGCCTTCTCGACTTGCCCAGCACAAAGCACCGCAGCCTGCCGAAATTCATCAACCTCTTTTCTCATCCCATCGACGAGGCCTCGGAACGCCTTTCCGATTATAGGGATCCGCGCCATTTTCTCAACCCAGTTGGTGAGTGCTTCCATCATCTCCGCCAAGGTGTTATTTACTCCTTCTGCCAATGACCACATAAATGCTTTAATATAACTCCATTTATAAATAGCGATCGGCACCGCTACCAAAACCGCCAACAGTGCAACAACCGCCAGGATCGCCGGACCTAACGCTATTTCAAGCCCGAGCACAGTAATGGCCGCTCCTGCCGTGGCCGCCTTAAACGCTACCATCCCTGCGATCAGCCCGGGCAGAATAAACAAGATCCCTCCCATTGCCAATGAGAGCGCTCCAGCAGCCAAACCGGCTTTGGCCAATACACCAGCCAAAACTTTATTATTTTCTACCCACTCCTGCATGCTGCGAACGACTCGAGCGACAGCCATGCTTGCTTTGTTAATCATCGGAAACAATAACTCACCTATTTTTGCGGCGAGATTTACCACGGTATTCATCACTACCTTCAGACGTGACGCTGTCGTAGCAAATCTTTTTTCTGCTTCTTCAGTTAATGCGGTGTTTTTTACCCATGCCTTAGACGACATCTTGATAGCCTCTGTCATTATACCGGCCGCTCCGCCGACAGAGAGAAACGCCTGCTTCAATCTCTGATCTCCTAACTCTAACTCCTCCAGTATCTGCGCCGCCTCGAGTCCGCCTTTTCCTAAACCTTCAATGAAAATAGCAAAAGCCTTGCCCCCGTCTTCTTCAAAGGCTTTGCCAAATTGTTCGCTGGTCATTCCTGAGACCCGAGCAAATACCTCCAAGTCTTTATTGCCTGTCTTTATAGATTCTCCTATCTTTACCAAGGCTTTGCTTACTGCCGTTCCACCACGCTCTGCCCTTACGCCAACTGAGGTGAACGCCGCACCTATGCCAAAGACATCGGCAGTCGTTAACCCAACAACCTTGCTTGCTCCCGCTATCCTTTGTGCGAATTTCGAAATCTCGGCTTCCGTCGTGGCGAAATTATTACCCAAATCTACTACGGCAGCACCCATTCTATCAACGTTGGTCAATGGCTCCCGCATGATGTTGGCGATACGCGCGAAATCGGTCGCCGCTGCTTCTTTGGTCAAATTAGTAGTGACGGCTATCTTGGCGATCGTCTCCGTAAACTTCGTCAAATTCGCGACACCCTTGACACCTAATTGGCCAGCAATCTCCTGAATGCCCGCCAGCGCAGCGGCGCTCATAGGCATTTCATTTGACATTTTAATAAGCTCTAAGCGCAGCTGCGCAAATTCATCCTCTGTTGCGTCGACGGTCTTTCGCACTCCCGCAAACGCAGACTCAAAAGTTACGGCGCCCTTAGCCATTAGGGCAAAACCACCTAAAACAGCAATTCCCAAAATAGCAAAACCCCTGCCGAGATTTTTCACCTGTTGTTGATTTCTCAAAATAAATCCCTGCAGGCTCTTGTTGTCCTTCTTAACCCTCTGAACAGCATTCTCCCACTGGGTAAGGTTTAAGGTCAGTCTTCCGACTATTGCTCCGGCATCAAACATTAAATCCACCTCCAATCAAAACATTGGAGAAGGAGAAGAGCGGGGTCAATATAATTATTTTCTTCATCCTCTTCTCCTTCTCCTAATGTCTGCCCAGTTTTGCTTTATGGTCTCCGCGTGGTCGACCTCGACAACCTGAGCCCTGAGTTCTTCAATGCGGCTTCTGTAATACTCATCTGACGCCATCCCGGTTCGGCTCGCTTGGATCGCCCTGATCTGATCGAACAAGATCTTCCTTCTTGCCGCCCTGGCCCAGAAGGCAATGTCTCTCACGTCCATATTGATGAGCTCCACGTACCCGAAGGTCCCGCAGAACGCACCGGCGATAAGCGCTATGGGGTCGCCGGCCCCGGAGAGTTTTTTGGCTGCGCGATCCCAGTCGTTACTGTTTCGGTTATGAACTCTAAAACCTTGCTTAGTTTCCTGATATCACAACCCCTAAACTCATTCGGGTCTGTTCCGACTAAAAACCCGAGCTGTTTTATCAGGACTTCGAAGTCGTCCTTATCCTTTCCGAGGTCTGTAACTTTTTTGAGCGTCTCTGTCGAAATCTTCTCGACTATATATGTCTTCCCGTCGAGAACTATCTCAATCGGCTCAGAGAGCTGTTTCTGTTCGTCTGCGTTGTACTTAGGCATCGTCGGTTCCTCCTCTTTTTAGTCCGCCGGTTTCTCTTACTGCCCCATGACCCAGAGTTCGTTATTGTCGTCCGGGAAGGCCGTGAAGACGACCTTGTATATCCTCTGGTTCTCGTTCCCGAACGCGAGCTCGAAGTCAGCCTTCGCATACGCTTTCTGGATCGTGAGCCATTCGGACGCATCCGTCGACGTGACCCCGTTGACGATGGGTTTGATGACCAGCTTCTTTGCCAGGCCGAGCAGGGAGATCCCCGTCGCGATCATGACGCGGAGCATGGACCCCGTGTACGTGGAGCTTCCCACGACCTTGCCCAGCTGGCCAAGGCTCGTTCTGGTAAGCGGAGCCTCGATGCTGCACTGCGCTCCGGTCTTGATCTCATCCGCCGGGGTCGTCCCCAGCTGATCCGTGTTGACTGTCTTGCTCGACTCCGTGTGGCGAAAGATCACTCCACCCTGGGTCGCGCCCAAGTCGACATCGTCGAAGATAAGGGAGCAAGGACCTAAGTCATTCATCGGGTTCATGTGTCTCCTCCTTGGTTATGCTGCCTGCAGTTTAAACACGTAGTTTGTCGATATTATAAATAGGCCACGGTCATCCTGGCCTAAACTTTGGGGTAAGGAAATCGCCGAGATCGTGTTGACAAGGATATCGTTCGGCTCGTCGATCGCGGTGAGGGTTATGCCAGCGAGCCCATGCAGTACCCTGTACACGACCATCGCATTGTTTATCGCATCATGATAGTCCTTCGCCCTGCTGAGGACCTGGACGGCCTTATGCTGGCTGTCCTTCAGGTAGAAGTTCGGGATCCCCCCGGACTCGATCACTATCACGCAGTCACCCTCGGTCCCGGGGGGAGCGAAGCCGGCGAATAGATTCGCCCCTATCACCCAGCTCGTCCCCATCCCCGCCTTTAGGTACGTCGTGATCTCCTTTATCATCTGCCTCCCTCCTTGATAGCGTTCGCTATGATCTTCATGTACCGCCCCTTATTGCGCATCAACTTACTTTCCATATATTTCGGCCCAGACGATGGCTCGGTAAAGTGGAGCTTGATGCCCTCATGCAGGCTCGCGGCATACGGAGTGTTGAAACCGCAGATCCCAACGAACTGCCCGGGGGGTATAAACTCGGCGTGCTCTGTATTCGCAAACCCGGGCTTCCCAAGCGTCGAGACGTCGACCAGCTTGTTCTGCACGAACACGCTCCCGGATCCGCGCAGCCATCCCTCATCGATCGGGACAGTCGGCACCTCATTCACGCAATCGTTCAACACCTGCGACATCGCCCGGCCAACCCCAACGAGGACCTTCTCCGGGACGGCGTGCCTCACGATGTTCTGGAACTTCCTGTCAAAGTCGCTTGAGTCAAAAGTAAGCTCTCTCATGCCAGGTTTACCCTCAGGTATTTGGCGGAGAAGTCCTTCACCTGCTCGATGCTAATGATCGAGTAGTCGATCCCCTGGTACGATATCTTGTCGTTGTGATCGATGGCCCTACTCGCCAGGAAAACCCTCGCGCTCGAGACGACCTGCTCCCCCTGGAGGTTGCGCAGCATCTTCGTCTTAAACTCAAAGCGGCCGCGCAAGGTCGTCGAGTCGTACGTCACCTTGCTCCATTGGTCCAGGGTTGCAGTCTTGAGGATGATCGTATCGTTCATGTAGGCGTTGATCATAGATGGCTCAGCACCTCCTCAAACCTGTTGAAGCTCGGGATGTCTGTCAGCGGGCTGTTCGACAGCTTGGCGATCGCGTCGATCTGTCCCCTGTCCTCGAGCGCCTCGCGCGTGACTGGCGAGAGGTTGCACTTGCAGTTCGGGTGAAGCGGCGGGGATTCCTTGAGCTCGGGGAAGTTCGGATCGGACCCGGATATCGAATAGACTCTCCCGGCGAACTGCTGGCAGTACTCGCAGATCTCGCTGTGGATATCCCACTGGACCAGATCCATGCCGTATCTCAGCGCCGTGTTGATCGTGCCCTTGCTCGAGGCCTCCCGGGTCCTCGTCCTCGCGACGAGCCTCGCGTATGCGTCCGGCCTATAGTTCCTCCCGTTGATCACCAGGAACTTCTCCTCCCCGAGCTGCTCACGCAAGGCCTTGAGCATGGTATCGGACACGGTCCTGCGTGCCTCCCCCTTAATCAGCCCTTCAGCGATCATCCTCGAGATCTCGGCGTCCTGTAGAGCGGTCTGCTGCGTCGCCCGGATCGTGCGGTTGAATAGCTTGCGCATCGAGTCGTTCGCGAGCAACAACTCCTTCGTCACATCGTCCACGAGGATATTGACGGCCGACGTGTGGATCTTGGCGTCGTGCGAGACACTCTTCGCTACCCCAAGCGCCCTGAGCCTCTCCGCGGCCAGGTCTATCCCCCGGTCATACGAAAGAGGCATCGTACCCTTCGCCCAGACATATGCCTTCCTGTCGAGCGACGCCACGATCACGTTGACGTCCCTGAGCAGCTGCTCGGCCCGGAACCTCTGGAAGTCCGTAATGTTCGCCTGCCTCAGGCTCGCCGTCAGCGCACGCTTCGCGTTCGAGTACGTCCTCGCGAGCTCTTCAACCTGCTTGCGCAGATACATCTCCCTCTGGAGGCCGCGCAGCTCACTAAACATTGACGACCTCCCTCATGCAGGCGTCGTAGTAGTCAGGCCTGAGGCTTCCCTTGATGTGCAGGATCTTCGCCCGGCTGTGGTCCTCCGGGAAGTAGAAGAAGTTGTACGTGTCGCACGGCGCGAGCTTCACCTTGCACCCCTCGACGTCAACAATCTCGCCGAACTGGTTCATATCCGTCCACTTGAGCAGGATCCTGTTGATCGCGTCCTGGTCCGCGCGCCCGTTCGGCTGCTCCGCGATCCACCTGGTGATAAGCCTTCTCACGGCCACGTTGTTCCTGAAGGCCATGACCCCAGCATTGATGTACCCGTCGTAGATGTCCCGAAGCGTGAACGGCTTGAACCTGCGCAACGTCACAGCAACGTCACACTCATCGAGGATCTCATCGAACCTCTCCCGGATCAAGCAGTCGCCATCGACCCATGCGACGTCTTCGGAGACGGCATCAAGCCTCTCGAGGATGATGTACGGCTTGAAGAAACAGTTGACCCTGTAATCGTGCATGCTATTGACCGCATCCATCGGGTCATCCTCGAGCATGCGCAGGAAGACGGCATACCCCTGGGCCTCGGCCGACCGGCGCATGTTGTCGGCCATCTTCCCGTACTGCCTCCCCGGCGTGTCATAGACCGCGCTAATTATCTGCATAGATCCTCGCGTTCATGATCGGCGGCTTGCTCCAGGTCCAGCAACCATACTTGTCGTAGGCCGCCCTGCATCTTTCGTAGAACGGGATGTCGTTGACGCAGAGCCTTTCCGGGTCCCTTGACGACGGCCTCGGCGTGCACGGCAGCCAACCCGCGTCGACGCAAATGTCAGAATAAAAGAGCTTCTTCCCGCTCTCGCGCGCGATCTGGTGGACGAGAATGTGGTCGAGGTGTCCATACTCCCCCCAGAGGTTATGCGTGAAGACAGGACCCGGAGATTGAAAAATAAGGCTCAGCACCTCTTGACTCAGCTTCCGCAGGTCGCCCCCTCTCGCATCCACCCTGTAGAACTCGCTGTCGTAATCCAGGCACCTGACCTCCGCCCCAACCATGGCCCCGATTTCCATAAGCGCCCTCTTCCTGTCGCGGCACCACTGCCGGTCCGGGTTGTTCAGGTCGCTCGAGCAGCAGACGATTGTCTTCACGTCTTTAAGCGCCGGCCACATGAAAATCACTTCATCATCGGGGTGCGCTATCAAAAGAGTTAAGTTTTTCATGTCAAAAGTCCGTAGTTCCACTCCAATTTGAACCCGGTTCGATCTTTTCCATCCGGACCGCGTCCAATCGGTATTTTCCAGTCTTTATAAAGAAAGGTTAAAATTGCTTCTGGATTTTTTGGTACAAGAGCCTCTATTTTCCTAAAGTAAATTCGCTTGAACGGAACTACATCATCCTTGCTTAACATTTTTCCAAAAGGGAATGCCCAATAATTTCCCTCTTCATCTATCCACGACGTCGTGATATCAAGGATCATATCGTATTCCTTGAAGTAAAGATGAATCTGCCCTCCATGCGGCACATGCTTCCTTTTTCTAAAATCAAAAATAACCAAGCCAAGATCTATGAGTCTGTCGTATATTTTATTCATCTCATTGATGACTTCCGATTTTTTATTTTTAAGGCTTAAATACGTCATGTCGATATCAGTGTCATTTTTAATAAAGTCTCTCTCTCGTATCGCCCCCAGAAGCGTCCCGTAGGCCACCCTCAACATGATTCCGAACTCCTCCGCAAACAATTTCTCCGCGTACAACATTCCCTCGACATATTTGTCCTTCTCCTCCTCACTCGCACTCATAAAATCGTAATTCTCACCTGGCTCCATCGCGAAAATACTCCTTTATCTTCGCCGAGCTGATATCGGGGCAATAAGGAATGCGAACGACCTTCCCTCCGTTCGCTTCTATAAATTCAGTCCCAGGGGGCACCCCCTTGAAATCATCTCCGCGCACCAGTATGTTGAAGGTCCACTTATGGTGGTCCCTTAACACCCTAAGGGTTTCGGTTGGATCCGTGTCATTCTGCCGGACGATATAGTCGACGCATTTGAGCGCCCGGACCGTTTCCCACCTCTCGGAGTATTTGAGAAGAGGCCTGCGCTTGTATTTCGCGGTCCCATCGTCCGTCAGCAACCCGACCACAAGAATATCTCCGAGGCTCTTCGCAGCCTGAAAATATCTCACGTGTCCGTAATGTAGAAAATCGAAAACGCCCGCAGCGTAGACCCAAATCATCGAACTCGCCTTTCGTAATTTTTCCGTATCCCTATCTTGTCCGTCCCCTTCTTCGTTCCATCGGGCAGGCACCCCGGGATCGCCTGCTTCGGCAGGTGCAGCACGGTGCCGCCGCACATCGCCCCGTAGTCCGACTTGCCATCAAGGTACCGGCCGGTGAACCCCCCGCGCTCCCGCGCGAGGTCGAACTGCGCCAGGTCGCCCCAAATCGTGAACTTCGACAACAGGTTCTCCCACACCCCCAGATCCGTGCCGTTCTCCGCGTACAGTTGGCCCACGAATGACGAACTATACCTCACGAGCACGTCCGCCAGCCTGGCCGGGTTCCCCTCAAAATAGAGGCCCCAGGAGCCCTTTTCACATAGGCTCTCAAAGGTCTCGGACGCCCTCACCAGGATCGCGATAAAACTCCACTTCCCGGTCGCCTTCTCCAGGAAGCGCGCCCTGAAATTCCCCGCGGCCCGGACATCCGCGTGCATGATGTAGACCTCATCGATGCCGAGGTTGGCGAAGTGTCTCGTGATCTGCATGCGCACAAGGATCTCGCAGGCCTGCCACTCGAACCTGTCCTCATCTGTCAGAAAGTCGTGCCTGGGAAGGTCGAGGTACGGGAAGCCGTTCTTCGCCGCGTATGCCGCCACGCCAGGTTGCGGTTTCACTGAAGGCGCACCATAGGTCGCCAGCGCCACCGGGACGTCCGGACCGTAAATGTCACACAGACTCTCAACGCATGCCTGCACGTCATCCATCCGCTCATCGATCGCCAGTATTACATTGATCCAGTTCATGCTCTCTCCAGGAAAAATACTCTATTGCCCCTGGCGTGATGCCGCCAGTTGTCCTTGATCCCCGGGACATGCTCGGCCTCGCGGTGTACCGCCCACCCGGCCTCCGAGAACGCTCTGCGCCACCAGTTCTCATTCTCGGCCATGATGTGCGACACATCCAGATGGTACTCCGGGATCCTGTACTTCCCGGTATCGCCCAACGGGACCACCGCCATGAGAACCGGGGCCACCATCCGGATCGCCCTGAGCGTAGTCGCGATCTGCTCCTCAGTTCCATGCTCCAGGACGTCCTTCAGGAACGCATGCGTGTACATATTCTTGCGCAAGGCCCACTCTCTCAAACTGTCGCACCTCCACGACCACCCGTTCGACTGAGACAGGGCGTACCCGCTTATGTCGCACCCGTCCGCCTGTATCTCCAGGGCCCTGAGCGCCCTCACCAGGAAACCCTTCGCGCATCCGACGTCCAGGACGCGGCTCTTCTCATCCAGGCCCAGGGCGTCCACGATCGCAAGCGCCTCCCGGAAACTCCTACACGGCATCCACCTGAACCTCGTGTAGTAGCTCTTCCCGGTCTCGAGACCGCGCTCGAAGTACGCCTCGTCGAAGAATGTCCCATCCGGGAACTTAGACAAAATCGTCATGCTCCACCCTCTCGAAAATCTTGTGCACCAGGTCGTTGTTCTCCTTGCCGCAGTTGCAAAGCGCGCACCTGAACCCGAGGTCCCGCGCAGGGTTCGCATTGAGCCACTTCCCAAGGTTCCGTGCGTGGCATATCCTGAAGGCATCCTTGACCACCCCATCGGAGTCCGCGAGCATGACGGAGGGACACGGCAGAAAGTGGCCGGTCCAGTCTATCGCTGCCCGGATCCAGGCCATGTAGCAACCTGCCGGAGCGCCGTCCGGCTTCTCGGCGAAGAAGAACGGCAGGCCCATCCTGGCCACGAGCCGGCTCGCGTCCTCCCTGTCCTGTGCCCTGCTCGGTTGGGACACGGCGATCCTGGTCATGATGTTCCTCGCCTCGACGAACCCGTGCAGCTCCGTGAAGTCTATGCCCCGGTCGTAGATCACGGATACGCTGACCGGGACCTTCGACGGCACACACCCGAGCTCCACCCTCCTCGCGTGCTCCACGGACTGCAGGCTCACGCGGATCCACGCCAGCTCCAAGAGCACCGACCTATCGATGCCCTGAAGATCCAGCCCGTTCGTCACCAAAGAAACCTTGAGCCCTCTGTTCTTTGCATAGATAACCGCATCTGAGAAGTAAGGCCAGAGAAGCGGTTCACCGCCCCCGGCGAACTCGATCGCCCTCGTCCCGCGCGCCTCCAGGGCGGACACCGCAACCGCGTAATCCCGCCACTCGAGATCCGGCTGGCTCCTGTCCTCGTTCCTGCAGCAGCAGTACGCGCAGCTGCACTGGCACCGGATCGTGGGCCACACCGAGACGTGCAAGGGCGCCACGACCTTCCCGTCCCTGATCTTGGCCAGGTGGTCGAGGTGGTGCATCAGCTTGTGCGGTCCCGGGCTGTAGGACTTCAGGCTCTTCATTTCACAACCCACCAATCTGCGCCGATGGCGTGCAGCTCCAGCCTCTTCGCCTGGGCGAACTCGTTGACAGCCCTCATGAGCCCGACGTACCCGATATCCCCCTCGCGATTTCCCATCGCGTAGTCGTGACCTCCAAGGATCCCGCCCGGGCGCACTTTCGGGAACCAGATCTCGTTGTCTCTCTTCATCTCTTCGTAGCTGTGGATCGAGTCTATATAGATGAAGTCAATCGAGTCGTTCTCGAAATCCTTAGACGCCTCCTCGGAGGTTTTCTCCAGGAGCCGAAACCGTCCGGCATACGGAGACAGCCTCCGGAGAGCAAACTCCCGGGCGCGATCCATGTCCTCCTGCGTCACCCTGTAAGTCGCCGTGTCCGTCGCGATGCTGTTGTTCACATGGGCCTTGTACGGGTCCACCAGATGCAGGAAGCCGACGGCCTGCCTCAGCATATCCTTGGCGTTCTCGCCCTCGTAGACCCCGACCTCAACGGCGCTCTTTATCTCGAATCTCTTTAACGCAAAATCAAAGGATGCCCGCATAATGCTCCTTCACTTTCTTGTGTCCGACGTGTAGCACGATCTCATTCCCTATCCCGACATCATCGGCACACACGCACCACTGGGCCGGCAGCAAGCACGGAAAGAACCCCGTCGCCCTGAAGGCCTTGACCCAGGCCATCGGACCGCGCATCGGGTGCGTCCACATGATAGCCATAAACTCCTCAGCGCAGCGCACGGCCTCCTCGTTCATCTTGTCCAGCGCGATGACGCCGCAGTTGACCGCGTGCATGAGGCCGGTCTCGGGAACAATCGCGAGCTGCGCATCCGCCCCGACCTCATTGTCGACCTTGACCATCCTGCGCGGGTTCGCCGGCAGGCAGAGCCCGAACGACCTGGCGAGCCACTGGATGTTCGTCACGTCTTTGCTACAAATACGCATATCGGCATCGAAGGCAATCGCTATATCGGTCTCCGCATCGAGGAGGCCTTTGACTTTATGGAAGTCGTTCATGCGCCATCCCCACCTCGGGTCGTCCCTCGCCCCGACGCAGTCCCCCTCAGTGATCACCGTGATCCGCGATCCCGGGAAGAAGCCCTGGAAGTGCTCCCTGTCGACCGGGCACGCCCTATCCCCTATCTCCGCGAACACGAGCTCTGGCTTCACCACTTCCTCCTGGCCACGATCTTGAGCGCCAACATGAGCCGCGCAAGGAACCCTAGGTGCTGGATCCACGCCTTCAGGTCCTGGGCCAGCTCCACCTGCAGCTTCTTGACCTCTTTGCGGATCTTCTTCGCGGACCGGCCACCGAAACCCATGCCCGTCCTCTTCCTTACTTCCGCGAGCAGGTCTGATATCGTGGCGTCCTCAATCCTCATCGGCTCCTCACAACTTTGGTAAAATTCTCTTGCTCTAAGTCCTTCTTGCACGTCTTATCAAACTTCGCCCATGCCTTATCCTTGGCCACCTCCGCATCATCAACATCAATTTCGACGGTCGTTCTGGCTCGCCAAACTTCTTTACAAACCATGTCCACCATAAATCTATGTTTCTTCTTCTCTGGTCTCGGCATCATGCGTCCTCGTCATCATCGCGTTCAACGTTTGCGGCGAGGAGCGGGGACCCGGTTGCGTAGTCCGAGAGCATGCTTCTCACCGTCGCCGGTATCGAGATTGCGCCGCCGGCGCCATCCTCGTATGTCTCCTGGACGATGCCCGCCTGCTTGACCCCCTGCGCCTGCAGGCCCTTGCGCGCGTCCATATCGACCTGGTGAATTACAAGGAACAGGGCCATTTCGCACTGCGCATCTTTCATAGCTTGAGTGATATCGGCGACTTCGGTCGGAAAAGTATAATTCTCCAAGCTATTGATGTATCGGTGGGCCGATATCAAGGCCGCAATCTTATTCGCATCGGACAAGCCGCTCCAATTAGTCCCCACCCCGAACCGGACCGCAAAGTAGTCCTCGGCCTCCTGCGCCGTTACCCAGGAATTCGTCCCAACGACGATAGTCCCGGTCGGCCCGGTGGTCGCGTCCCAAACGGTTCCGAGCGCCTTGTACGATTCGGAAAACGTTACAAAATCTTCCTCGTCGACCACCTCTACGCCGTACACCTCGTTGAGCGTATCGGGGGTAAACGTCAGCTTCCACTGTATCCCCGCCAGATAGGTAAACGTGCCCCCGGCGAGATTGCCGCCCGACGCCTTGCGTATCGTCAGCGTCAACGACGCCCCGCTATCAATAGCGGGCAGAGGGACCAGGCCGGTGAACAGGGCATTGACAGTAATGTTTTGCATAGACTCCTCCTATTACATCATTCGAGTGTTGATGTCGATCCGGCGCAGCATCCCGCCGGTCGAACCGGCCGTCGTATGCGCTCCCATAGACTCGTCAAGGATGCCGTCCACGATGTTCTGGACCGTAAGGCCGCCCCCACCCGCCTCCGACACCTTACTGTCAAGATAAAGCCCAAAGGTATCAGCTCCTGTGTGCCCGCCCTGTGACTCATCCCAGACAGCGTCAGCGATCTGCGTCGTAGTTGCCCCGCCCGACGGCGCCTGCTCGAGCGCGTTCGTAGTGAAGCGCCGCACACCGCCGTCGTCTTCGGTCGTTTCCCAGAGGTGATCAATCTTCGAGCCATCCGCTTCTACCGCTGTTTTGACTGCGGCCGCGTCATGCGTCGAGAAGCCGGTCGCCTTATACTGCGCCGTGCTGTCAAGGTCGGCCTGCACTATGTCGATCTTGGCGTCGATCGCCGCAACGGAGGCTGTCGTAGCCACTCCGGACACGTCTGCCTTATATTGATTTGGGCTATCGAGGTCTGCCTGTGCTGTCGCTAAAGCGGCGGTGGTAGCAAGGCCGGACACGTCGGCCTTATACTGGGCAGGGCTGTCGAGATCCGCTTGTATCGCCACGGCCTGTGCGGTAGTGGCTACTCCTGAAACGTCTGCCTTGTACTGGTCCGGATCATTAAGATCTGCCTGGACTGTGGCAACGGCCGCCGTTGTTGCGGTTCCAGAAACGTCTGCTTTAAAGTCGCCGGCTACCACCTGCATTGCCGTGACGACATCTCCAGCCGTAAGCGTACTTCCACCTCCCGACGCATCGAGGGCATCTGTAGCGTCAACGGTCTCAATGGTCACCACGTCGACCTGTACGTTATTGGCAACCGCTACGTCCGTTATGGCGTTGGCGCCAAAGGACCCGGCCGTGATGCCGCTGTTTGAAATGGCCGCCGTATATCCCGTTTTGTCGTTGTTAGTCGCCACGGTCACCTGGTCCGAACCGAAGACAAAGTAACCCGCTGTGGGCATTGTCCTGGCTTCAAATTCCGTTGTCGTGGGAAGACCCGAGACATCGGCTTTGTACTGGCCAGGATCGTCGAGGTCAGCTTGTGCGGTCGCGAGAGCTGCGGTCGTTGCTAAACCTGAGACATCGGCTTTATATTGAGAAGGGTCATCGAGATCTGCCTGCATCGTAGTGATCGTCCCAGGGATGGTCGTTTCCGTGTCCGTAAGGATCGAGCCTGTGTCAGTCTTGACCGCTGCAAGCGCGGTGGTCGTCGCAACGCCTGAGACGTCCGCCTTGTACTGATTGGGATTATCCAAGTCTGCCTGAGCAGTCGCAAGAGCTGCTGTTGTGGCACAACCTGAAACGTCTGCCTTATACTGCGCGGCATCATCGAGGTCAGCCTGGGCAGTGGTAATCGTCCCTGGAATGGTCGTGGCTGTGTCCTCAAGGATCGCCGCAACCTCGGTATCCACCTTCGCGTAGGTGTCGCTCTCCAGGTTCGCCACCACGTCATACTTGCCCATGTAGGTCGCCGTGTTGTTGGCAGAGGTCGCCACGACCAGAGGC
>SDBU01006744.1_pt1 | contig 13426 bp, 15 predicted proteins | sample 2277071 | NCBI WGS metagenome assembly SDBU01 (sample SAMN10397929, study PRJNA504765) | marine sediment metagenome | isolation source: marine sediment core GS08_GC12, 126 cmbsf | place: Arctic Ocean: Gakkel Ridge, Loki's castle | collected 2008 | reverse complement strand
GTTGGGGGCCGGAACGCCGGTCAGTTGAGTCGCTGGCGGATGTACAGGGCGCGGGCGCGGGCGCGCTGGTAGGGGGTCATCTCCCCGCCGCCGATCGCCTGGAGGTGGGCCGGCTGGGTCAGCAGGAACAGCTCGTTGACCGTCTGCATGGCCACCTCGTCGACGCGTTCGAGGTTCACGCCGAGGCGGAGGTGGGACAGCAGGTGCAGCGTCTCGGCCGAGCTGATCAGCCGTGCGGCGCGGAGGATGCCGAGGGAGCGGTGCACCTTGTCGTCGATGGCGTCGGCCCGTTTGGCCAGCAGGCTTTGGCGCGCCTGCTGCTCGAACTGGATGATCTCCGGGACGATCTGCCGGCGGAAATCGTCGATGAGTTCCTGCTCGTTTCGGCCGAGGGTGGTTTGGTTGGACAACTGAAAGAAGTCTCCGGTGGCCTCGGTGCCCTCGCCGTACAGCCCGCGGATCGCCAGCCGCATGTCCCGGGCGGCCTGGAAGACCTTCTCGATCTCCCCGGTCATCTTCAGCGCCGGCAAGTGCAGCATCACGCTGACGCGGATGCCGGTGCCCACATTGGTCGGGCAGGCGGTCAGGTACCCGTACCGGCCGCTGAAGGCGAAGTCCATCTGCTGCTCCAGTTCGTCGTCGATGCGGTCGATCTCCCGGTAGCCCTCGTCCAGTTGCAGCCCGCTGCGGAGCACCTGGATGCGGAGGTGGTCCTCCTCGTTGATCATCACCGCGACGGTCTCGCTGCCGCTGACGACGACCCCGCGGGCGCCTTTGCCCTCGGCGTGCTGCCGGCTGATGAGGTGCCGCTCGACCAGCACTTGGCGATCGAGCTCGGAGGCGGAGTCCACATCGAGGTAGAACACCTGCTCGCCCAGGGGGGCCGCCAGCAGCCGTTGGCGGATGGTCTCGGCGATCTCCCCGCGCTGCTCGGGCGAACAGCGTGAGAGGAACGGGTAGCCCGCCAGGTTCCGCGCCAGCCGCACGCGGGAGGAGATCACCACGTCGCTCATCGGCCCGCTGCCGCGGAGCCACTCTCCAGCGTGGTTGGTCAGATCGGTCAGGTTCACGACGTCTCCAGCTCCTTGAGCCGATCGCGGATGGCCGCGGCGTTTTCGTATTCCTCCCGCAGCAGCGCCTCTTTCAGGCCCGCCCGCAGCCGCAGCAACTCGTTCTGGCGACGCTCATCGCCGCCGGCGGTCCGGGGAACCTTGCCCACGTGGCGATCGGCGCCCTCGTGGGCGCGCTGCAGCAGCGTGCCCAGCACCGACCCGAAGGCCTCGTAGTCGTGCGGGCAGCCCAACAGCCCGCCCTGGCGGAACTCGAGGAAGCTCATCCCGCAGCGGTCGCACACCAGCTCGCTGAGCTTCTCGGCCTCTCGCCCCTGCATGAGGAACTGCTGGAGCTGCTGGCTGATCGGCACGTTGCACTGGATGGTGAACTTCTCCCCGGCGGCGCAGTGCTCGCAGAAATGCTTCTCGATCTTGTCTCCATTGACGATTTCGGTCAGGTGAACCGTCGCCGGTCGGCTGCACTTGTCGCATTTCTGTTTCATCGCCGGGTCCCGAAGGCCGCGTATGGCCACACCTGTATCGTAGGGGCTCCCCCCGGCACGGTCAAGCCGCTCGCGGGGCCGATCGGCGGTATTGACGGACCACGGGCCCGCGGACGCCGTCCGCGGGCCCGTGGTTCCCGCCGTGGCCACCGCAGCCAAGGGGCGGCGGCGGCGACACTTCACTCCCGACGGCGGGGCTTCAGGAGCCTCTCGACGGAGCGGTCGATGTGCTTCTCGCGCTGTCCGGCGCGCTCGGCCACTTCCTCTTCCAGTTCCTTCAGTTGCTTGGCGAGCTGCTGCAGCCTGTATTCTTTGAGCTTCTGTTCGTCGTCGAAGCGGCTGGCCGCCAGTGCCTTGATCTTCTGGCGGATCTCGGCCTTCTTCGACGCGTCGGTCTCGCTGCGGTAGGCCCGCGACAGCCGCATCACCTCGAACCCGTTCTTCCGCAGGCGGGTGTAGATCTCGCGCACCTCCGGCGGCTGGCTCTCCCACCGCCGCACGTAATAGTCGATCCGGCGGAGGCTCTCGGTGAACGCGCGGGGGTCACTCTTCCGCAACTGGATCAGTTTCTCGTGCATCTCGGGCCGATCCTTCTTGATCCCCTCGAGCAGTTCGGCCACGCGCTCCTCGCTGAGCGGTCGCCGGCTCCCGCCGGACCCGCGATACGAATGCGGCCGACCCCGGCGGGTCGTCGCGCCCGCCCGGCCGGTCGTGGGCGCCGGCGACTGGCGCGGCGGCTGACGGGGCGGCGGGTCGTCCTTCTGGGCCGACACCACCGAGAGCCCGGCCAGCACCATCGCCACCAGAACCACTATGAGCGTCTTGGCTTTCATTTCGATTGCCTCACTAGAGCGACAGCTCCTCGCCCATCTCTACGGAAATCGGATCGAGCCAGAACGTGCGGATTCCCTCGTCCATGGCGTCGATCTTCATTTGCAGGGCCGGCTCGTCACCGAGCCTCAGTTCGGCCAGCATCGCCCCCATCTGCTCGTCCAGCAAGTCGGCGGCGACAGCGAAACCGATCGGCTCCCCCGTCGATACGTAGGCCTCGACCTCCTGCTCGATCGTCAGGGGGGCCTGTGCCGGCCTCTCCGGCGGATCGACCGGCAGCACGAACACCAGCACCACCGCCGCGGCCGCCACGGCCGCTCCCGCGGCCCGAAGCACCCTCGGCCACAGCCGACGCCGGGGGAGGGGCTGCCGCGGGGACGCGTCCTTCATTCGCGCCCCCACGCGCAGCAGCACCGCATCGGGCACCTTAACATCCATTCGCTCGGCCAGCCAGACCTCGTTGGCGCGGAGTTCCTCGGCCAGCCGTGCCTCCTCCGGCGACAGCGACCCGCCGGCGCCGTCGAGGTGGCGGGCGATTCGCTCGAAGCGCTCGATATCATTCCGATCGGCCATGATCCGTCGTTCCTTTCGCGCCGGTCCCCGGCGGCGACTCCAGCCGTCGGCGAAGGGCCTTCAATCCGCGGTGCACCTTGGCCAGCGCGGTGCCCAGCGGACAGTTCATCAATTCGGCAATCTCGGCAAAACTCATGTCGGCAAAATGTCGCAGCACAATCATCTGCCGTGTCGTTTCGTCCAGCGTCTCCAGCGCCGCCATCAGCTCATCGCGCTGTTCCCTGGCCGCCAAGGCCTCGCCGACCGGCCCGGCCCGGGTGGCCACGGCGCCGAGCGGGCCGGTGCCATCGGCGACCTCCCCGGCCAGCGTGCCGACCGTCGGGGCCGCCTTCCGCCGGCGGATCCGATCCCGCACCAGGTTGGCGGCGATGCGAAACAGCCACTGCTCGAACCGGCCTCGCTCATCGTAACTACTCAGCCTGCGAACCAGCCGCAGCATGATCTCCCCCACCAGGTCTTCGGCGTCATGCCGGTTCCCGGTGGCACGATGGAAGTATCCGTAAAGCCGCGGCCCATATGCCGCTAGCAAAGCGGCATAGCCTTCCTGCCGCCCTGCTTTTGCGGCTCGGATGGTGAGCTGCAGCTCCTGGGATTCCATGCTTCATCTCGTCTAACGCCGGGTTCCGTCCCGCATTGCGGGAATTCTGCTCACCGAGAGCCTTCCCGGTCAACTGCCGACCGTTATAATACTTGCGGAAAGCTCAGGCAACTGCGGAGGCATGTGAGAATGGCTATTCTACCGACAGGGCGATCGGTCATCCTTGCGGTGGCCGTGCTGACGGCGACGACCGGGTGCATCCGGGTGAACGTCGGACCCGATGAAGACCCGCCGTCGCGACGGGGGGCTGCCGACCCCGGCCGCACCGGCCGGGCCGCCTCCCGCGATAAGGACGGCAACACGCTCAGGATCATGCTGCCTTCGGTGCCCCCGACCGCCACCGGCGCCACCGGCGGCACCGGCGGCAACGGCGGCGGGTTGGCCGAGGCCCTGGGACAACTGGCCAAGGTGGCCTCGACCATCACCATGGGGGCCGAGCACGGGGCGGTCTTCCACGCCTACGACATGCTGGCCTTCCCCGGCCAGGCGACCTCCCTGACCGCTCGCCTGCAGCGGGCCGATAACCTCCAGGGCCTCGGCGGGGCGCGGATCGGGTATTACCAAGGCGCCACCAAGCTCGGCGAAGCCCTCACCGATGCCAACGGGTACGCCGCCCTCCCGTTCACCCCCCTCGGCGACGGGGACTACGCGCTGACGGTGAAGATTCTCGCCGTGCCCCAGCGGCGTTTCGCGCCGATGCTCGACGTGTCCCCGGCCCACCTGCTGGTGGCCGCCCGGGGCCCCAAAACGGAGATCGTCGTGGTCGACCTCGACCACACGCTGGTGGCCTCGGGGTTCCATCACGTGCTGCTGGGCACGGCCAAGCCCATGGCCGGCTCTCAGGCCGTCCTCCAACGGCTCGCCAGGCGATACACCCTGGTGTACCTGACGCACCGGCCCAACCTGCTCGGCCGGCGGAGCAAGGGCTGGCTGCGGCAGTACGGGTACCCGCCCGCGCCGGTGCTGCTGAGCACGATCAGCCAGGCCGTCGGCGGCAGCGCCAGCTTCAAGACCGGCAAACTCGCCGAACTGCGGAAGGCCTATCCCAACGTGAGAATCGGCATCGGCGATAAGGTCTCCGATACCCGCAGCTACGCCGAGAACAATATCCCGGCGTATCTGATCCCCCACTACAAGGACAAGCCCTCCGACCTCCGCAAGCTGGCCGCGGAGATCCGCAGCCTCCCCTCGACCGTTCAGGTCGTGCACGACTGGCGCCAGGTCCAGGCCGGCATCTTCGACGCCCAACGCTACCCCCCCGCCCCCTTCGCCCACTGGCTGGAAGCCCGCGCCCGCCATCTCGAGGCCGACGACGACGACGATGACGACAGCTAAAAACATGGGGACGCTACCCATGTTTTTGGGGGTCGACCGCGTGCGGTATCTCGATTTAAAACATGGGGACGTTACCCATGTTTTTGGAGGGCGACCGCGTGCGATATCTCGATTTGCTTGGCGAATATAAACATGGGTAAACATGGGGTAAACATGGGGACGCTACCCATGTTTTTGGAGGGCGACCGCGTGCGATATCTCGATTTGCTTGGCGAATACGCCGAAAAACACCGGCTGGCGCGAAGGAGAAACATGGGTAGCGTCCCCATGTTTCCTGGTCGGCTTCGCCGCCCTGAACACGGCCGGCAAGCCGGCCCGCTAAACATTCCGCACCGAAAACATGGGAAAACATGGGGAAAACATGGGGACGCTACCCATGTTTTTGGGAAAACATGGGGACGCTACCCATGTTTTTGGGGTTGACGGGTGTCTGTTGAGTGGATAGGGTTGGGGCATGCCTCGTATGGCTCGTGTGGTCATTCCGGGTTGTCCGCATCACGTGACGCAGCGTGGGAACCGTGGTGAGGATGTGTTCTTCACCGAGGGCGACCGCGTGCGGTATCTCGATCTACTTGGCGAATACGCCGAAAAGCACGGGCTGGCGATCCAGGCGTACTGCCTCATGGCGAACCACGTGCATCTGGTGGCCGTGCCCCGGACCGAGGCGTCGCTGGCGACCGCCCTCAAGCCGGTGCACATGCGGTACGCCCAGCACGTCAACTGGACCCAACACATCGGCGGGCGGCTTTGGCAGGGGCGGTTCTTCTCGTGTCCGCTGGACGAGGAGCACCTCTGGGCGGCCGTCCGGTACGTCGAGCGGAACCCCGTGCGGGCCGGAATGGTCGAGCGGGCCGAGGACTACCGCTGGTCGAGCGCCGCGGCCCACTGCGGCCTGCGAGCCGACGCCGTGGTGTCCGATCCATGCGAACCGACAGCCCGCCTGACGCCGACCCAGTGGCAACAGTGGCTCCGCGAGCCGTGGGAAGCCGAGCCGGAAATGACCGCCAGGTTGCGCCACTGCACCCGCACCGGCCGACCCGCCGGCGGGGCCGGCTTCATCGCCCGCCTGGAAGCCCTCGTCGGCCGAGTGCTACGCCCCAAGAAGGGCGGGCGTCCGAGAAAACAAGACCCCCGACACGACAAACAGAAGGAGCAAAAACATGGGTAGCGTCCCCATGTTTACCCATGTTTACCGAGGTGGACGGGTCAGCTAAACATGGGGACGCTACCCATGTTTAGCGCTGTCGCCCCTCGATCGCGCCCAGCAGGATACCCGCTGCCAGCAGGAGCCTGCGATCGACGGCTTGGTCGGCGCCCGGCAGAATGGTCACGCGCAGCTTCCGCACGAAGGGGTTGAAGTTCTGCTTGTACTGGGCCACCGGGACCCCGCCGACGACGGCGCCGAAGCCCTGCGGGATCAGGTTGCTCAGGAATCGCCGGACCAACGCCAGCAAGGCCGAGTCTTCCTTGATGCGCCCGATCTCGGCGCCGGCGGCGTCGAGCATGACCCATTCGTCTCGCAGCATGCTCTTGAAGCCGCGGCGGCGAAGCGTGCCGACGCCCGTGCCGGACTGCGGGTCCACCACGTCGTACGAAGCCGAGAAGTCCACCACGCTGCGGGCCAGGATCACCAGCAATTCGGTGCTGCAGCTCTCGTCGGTGTAGATGCGTATGTCTTCCTTGAGCTTGAAGGCCTTCTGCTTGGAGTAGCCCACCAAGGCTCCGGTCGAATCGTAAAGGTGGAAGGCGGCCCCGAAGACCTTGAAGACCTTCCGGCGAATCGTGTAGCTGTCCTGCTGGAAAAAGCGGGCAAGCGGCGGCGCCGCCGGGGCGTCAACCGGAACAGGGGCATCATTGGGTTGCTGCGGGGGAGCATCTGCCATGGCCGAATCCTTTCGAGTGTGAATAGAGTTAGGTCCGCTTCACCATCGTATCGGCTCAGCCGGGCAAATGCGCCAACCCTCTTGCCCTTGCCCCCCTGCAACCGGCCGGCGGGCCGGCGGGGCTCGGGGCCCTCAATTATCCCCATCTTTTCTCTCTTGCCTAGTTTGCCTAGGCCGGATTCGTTTCCTATGTTACCTAGTGGCTGGTGGACGCAAGCGTGTTGAGGGCCGAGTTGGCGGGAACAGGACGTCGGGGACGAAACGAACCCGGTGAGTCTTGAGTGTGTTTCCGGCGGAGGATTCGGTGAGATGAGATCGGCCCGGCAGGTAGCCAAGACAATCACGATTCTGCTGCCAGGGCTGCTGTTGGCCAGCTACGGAGCCCAGTGCGCCCCGCCCGTCCAGCACGCCGTCGCGACGGCACCGGGCTTGGCCGCGGAGCTGGCCATCGTGGCCGACGGCACGATCGACTCGGGCACGGGGGACACGCCGGCCCTTCAGCATCTGCACCTGGGACAGCAGGACCCGCTGGCCCTGCTGGTGAAGGCCCAGGCGCAATGGGAAGGCGCCGCGGGATACAGCCTCACCCTCCACACCCGCGAACGCCTGGGCAAGGTCCTGGGCAGCACCTCGGTGATCGAGGCGAAGGTGATGCGGCAACCCCGGGCGGTGGCCTTCCGCTGGCTGTCGGCCCCCGGGCGAATCGATCGGCTGATCTGGATGCCCAGCCGGTACGACGGGAAGCTCATCGTCCGCCCCACCGGACTGCTGGGTGGCCTGCTCAAGGTGGTGCGGCTGGACCCCGGCAGCGACCGCGTCCGCAGCACCAGCCGCAGCGACGTCACTCAATTCGGCCTGGCCAACACGCTGCAGCGGCTGGTGGAGGATTACCGCAGCAACCTGGCAGCCGGAAACCTCACCAGCGAGTGCATCGGCCCGGTGGTGTGGGGCTCGGGGAACCTCCCGGCCCTGCTGCTGAAACGCACCACCACCGGCCGCGATAACGAGAGCCGTACCGTCCTGCTGTGGCTTGGCGCCGACGACCTTCGGCCGCTGCAGCTCAAGCAGTTCGGCTGGTCGGACGAGTTGCTGGCCAGCTACAGCTTCAGTGACTACAGGCCCATGAAGCTGTCCGGCGAGGCGTTTACGCTGGCGGCCATGGGAATGGACTGAGCGGCGCGCCACAGCGATTGCTCGCAGCGTAGAGCAGGAGAAAGTGGAGGCAACTTAGACTTCAGACGCACCCCGCCCCGCGGCTGGGGAGACACACACAGCCGCCGGCGGACAGGTAAGGAGCGCCAGGCCGCCGTCCACATCATGGCGTGGACGGTGGCCCGTGTGTTGGCGCCCCGCCCGCCCGCTCAGGCCAGGTACAACAGGTACAGCCCCCCCGCCAGCACCCCCGCGCCGCAAAGGCCGCGGACGATGGCGGTGGCCTTGGAGGTCTCGTTCCAGTTGAGGTACCGCTGCACCCACCCGGCCGACGTGCCGGCCAGCACGATCACGGCGCAGTGGCCGATGCCGTAGACGCCCAGCAGCGCCGCGGCGTACGCCCCGTTGTCGGCGGCCGCCCGGAACGCCACCGCCAGCACGGGGATCATGTAGGCAAACGTGCACGGACCCAGGACCAACCCGTAGATCAGCCCCAGCAGCAGCGCCGCCAACAGGCCCTTGCGACGTATGGACACGCTCCCCGGGGCGGAGAACGGCATCGGGATCACGCCCAGCAGGTGCAGGCCGACCAGGAAGAATATCCCCGCCACCACGTAGTTCACCCGGGGGTCCAACTCGCCCACCAGCGTGCCGGCCAACGCGGTGATCGCGCCGACCGCGGCGATCGTCACCAGGATGCCGAGCGCGAACAGGCACGAGGTCGCCAGCGCCCGCCGCGTCGTGCGAACCTGCTGCTTGGAGATGAACCCGACGATTAACGGAATGCTCGCCAGGTGACACGGGCTGAGCACCACGCTGAGCACCCCCCAGACAAACGACGCCGGAAGGGCGATGGCCCAGGCGGCGTCCAGGGCATGGTCTAAGGTAGTGAACATCGGCGTCTCCCGAAGCGCAACGTCATTCCGCTCCGCCGGCCGGCGAGAGCTTCACCCCCAGGTCCGCCCACGCCGACAGGATCTCCTCCTTCGGCAGGAACCCCTCGTGCCGCCACAGCTCCGTCCCATCGGCGGTAAGGAAGATCTGCGTGGGGATCAGCTTCACGTCGTACCGGTCCCCGGCCTCCGGATGCTCGGTCAAGTCGATGATCTCCACGTCGAACTGCCCGGCATACTCGTCGGCCAGTTCTTTCAGGATCGGGATCATCCTCTTGCATGGGGCACACTTGCCCTTGCCCAAGTCGAGAAGGCGGGGAAGCGCCGGCGCGCCGGCCGGTCGCGTGGCGGCCCCCGGCTCAGGCGGACCCGATTTCTCACCACGCCCCCGGACCACCACCACCGTCACCACGGCCACCGCCAGGGCGCTCACGATGCCGATGCGCCACTTGGTGCTCATCACCGACCTCCTTTCGGCCCGCCGACGCCGTCAACTCAGCATGGCCGTGATCTGCTCCACCGACGGCACCTCCCCGACGCTCTTGACCTGCCCGTCGATCACCAGGGCCGGCGTCAGCATCACGCCGAGTTTCATCATTTCGTTGATGTCGGTCACCTTGACGATCTCCGCGGCCACACCCAACGCGGCGACCGCCCGCCCGACGTGACCGGCGAGCTTTTTGCACTTGGGGCATCCGATGCCCAAAATCTGGATCTTCACGGCAAAGCTCCTCTCATCGTCGCGCCGGCGCCAGTGGACGGAGCCGCATGCGGCCGCTGCCGCCCGCCAACCGAGGAGTCTGCCCCCACGCCCCTCCGCGGGTGGGCACAGTAATGTCTCGCCGGTACGCCGGCATGGCTCCTCGGTCCGCTGTCACCCCCGAATCATGCTTCTGGCCGCAGCCATGGTCCTGGCCGCCTGCTCGTCGGTGGCGCGGACGCCCTTGACCTTCTCGATGCCCAGGTCGGTCACCTCGATCTGCACGGTGTTGGGGATCCCCAACCGATCGAACAGCTTTTTGGCGCAGGCCACCGAGCAGCCGTCAATCACCACGTTCACCGCCGCGTCCTTGGCCGTCTGCACCATGGAGGGGATTTCGGCGCCCAGCCCGGCCAGGCAGAACATGATCCCTTCGCCCTCGTCGGTCAGTTGGCGTGCGGCCCGGTCGGCCACCTCGCCCACGTTCGCCCCGCCCGAGCACGCGTACAGCAGCACGTTGGCCTTACCTCCGCGGCCGCTCTCGGCGCTCTGTGGGTCGCCGTCGCAGGAGGCGCCGCCCTGCGGATCCTTGCCGTTGTCGCTCATCGGTCGTCTCTCCTTTCTCCTGCTCTCCTGCTCTAAGCTGCGTGCAATCTTTGTTGCACGCAGCTTAGGCGAAGGCCCAGCCGAACAGCATCCCAGCCGCGGTGGACATCACCACCACCAGCAGGACGTACGTAATCGTTTTCTTCGTGCCCATGACGCTACGAATCACCAGCATGTTCGGCAGCGACAGCGCCGGCCCGGCCAGCAGCAGCGCCAGGGCGGGTCCCTTGCCCATTCCCGCGTCCATCAGGCCGGCCAGGATGGGCACCTCCGTCAGCGTGGCGAAGTACATCATCGCCCCGGCCATCGAGGCGAACAGGTTCGCCCCGGGCGAGTTCCCGCCCACCGACCGGGCCACCCACGCCGGCGGGATCAACCCGTGGTGCCCCGGCCGACCTAACAGCGCCCCGGCCACCAACACCCCCAGCAGCAGCAGCGGGAGAATCTGCTTGGCGAAGCCCCACGTGGTGTCGAACCACTTGCCGGCCTCCTTGCCGGACCCGGCGGTGATCGCCGCCAGCCCCACCGCCCCGGCCGCGAAGGCGACCATCGGCTTCTGCGGCATCAGCAGCGCCAACCCGGCCGTCGCCGCGGCCACCGGCAGCACCTTCCACCAAGCCAGGTGGAACCAGAACATCAGGATGGCCCCCAGCACGGCCGCCGAGGCGCCGGCCAGTAGCCACTTGACCGCATGCACGGCCGCCCACGCACCTCCGGCCGAGGCGGGCGAGCCCCAGTTGGCGAACACCAGCACGCCCACCATCGACGCGAAGAACAACGCGTTCTGCCACAACGGCCGGGCGGGCGCCTCGGCCGGCGCCGGCGCCGGCGGCGCCGCCACGGGGGACGCTTTGCGATGAATCGCCTGCATCGTCACGCCGATCACCACGCTGAAGACCACTGCGCCGACCGCCCGGGCAATGCCCATCTCCAGGCCCAACACGCGGGCGGTCAGCATGATCGCCAGCACGTTGATCGCCGGGCCGGCATACAGGAACGCCGTGGCCGGGCCCAGCCCGGCCCCCATGCGATAGATGCCCGCGAACAGCGGCAGCACGGTGCACGAACACACCGCCAGCACCGTCCCGGACACGCTGGCCACGCCGTAGGCCAACACCCGATTGGCCCCGGGCCCGAGGTACTTCATCACCGCCGCCTGCCGCACGAAAACGCCGATGGCCCCGGCGATGAAAAACGCCGGCACCAGACACAGCAGGACGTGCTCGCGGGCGTACCATCGCACCAGATGCAGCGACTCGCTGAGGGCGTTGTCGAACCACACCCGCCCCACCGGCAAATAGAAACACGCCGCGAAGAGCCCCACGATCACCGCCAGAGCTCTCCATTCCCGCCGCTCGGGCATCGGTCAACCTTCCCGGCCGGCGAGGCAGTCCAATTCCCGCCGGTCGGCCTCGATGCGGGCCTTCAGGACACGGTCCACGCACGAGAGGAACCCCAGCACGCAGGGAAGGGCCAGGCTGTAGATCGTCATCGTCCCTTCCTTGCGGTCGGCGATCAGCCCGGCCCGCTTCATCTGCTGGAGGTGCCGGCTGAGTGTGCTCTGATCGACGTCCAGAAACTCGTTCAGCCGACAGACGCACATCGGGCCGTTGCGGTCCAGCAACTGCATCACCTGCAGCCGAACCGGGTGGGCCAACGCCTTGATGATCTGCGCCTTCGCCGCCGCCCGCGAGCTGTCATCCGCCATCTTCATGGTTTCATGGCTAATAATACATGAAATCTACCGGCGTGTCAAGCCGTTGGGGCGATTTTTTCATGGCGATGTCTGCCCACGCCGCCTCCCACGGGAAGGCGCCGGGCGGCCAGCTTGTCCCGCGGGGCAGTAGCCAGTGGCCGGGAGCCAGTGGCCGGTAGTCCGTGTCTTGTCCTGGAGTAGGTTGTCACATGGTTTGAGGATGTCCTGATTTCAGGTCTGGACACTTGCCTACCGGCAGGCGGGCTCGTGGGTGCGAGCACGGAGTGTGGCTGCGGCATCGCTCGTTGGCGTAAGGCTCGTAGAGCCGACAGATCTGTAGCCCGTGGGCGTCAGCCCCGGGGGAACATGCGGGGACTCCGCACTCCCCGAGCCCCGTCACGGGCGCCAGAACTATAGCCCGTGGCGTGAGGAACGAAGGAACGGCCGTCGCCCCCGACCCGCCGAGCCCCTGAGGCACGTATCATCCCTTGCGTCGCCGCAGGCCCAGCAGGGCGCCGGCGGCCAGCAGGGCCAGCGTGGCCGGTTCGGGTATGGCCGAGCCGGCGGGCGTCGGGTACCCCGTCCAGTTGGACAGGAGGATGCTGAGGTCGCTATCGTTGACGTACCCCTCGCCGGTGAAATCCCCTCGCATCCAGTCGGCGGCGGTCATATGCCAGTTCGACAGCAGCACGGCCAGGTCGGTGTCGTCGACGCTGACGTCGAGGTTGGCGTCGCCCATGTAGGTGGTGGTCACGACGACGTCGTGATCGTTGTAGACGATGCTGCGAATCGGGCCCACGAGGCTGTCGAACTCCTCGTGGATGACGCCGTCGGGCGTCAGGATCGTGTACGACCAGTCGCTGCCGGGATCGAAGTCACCGATATGCTGGACCTTCAGCGTCCCGCCCAGCCACACGTCCCCGGTGACGGCCAACACGTCGCTTTGGCCGGTCAGGACCGCCAGCTCAATCAGCAGCACCCCCTCGTCGGCCTGGCTGTAAGTGCCGTCCACCGTCAACTCGCCTATCGAGCTGCCGGGGCTGGCGACCCCGCTGGTGTTGAGCACGCTGCCGTCCAGCGTCCCCACCCCGATCAGCCTGCCCTGGTCTCCCAGAGATAAAGTCCCGACAGTGATCGTGCCGGTGGTGGTGACGGCAACGTTGGTGTCCGTAACCACCGTCGTGGCCGAGTTCAGCAGAACGGTCCCCCCGTTTCGGGCTTCGATGCGAGAGTCAGTGTAGCTCGTGACAACGCCGAAGCTTGCCAGCGCCGACAGGTCCACCACGCTGCCGACCCCGTCGGCCACGACATTGACATGGGAGGTCGCGCAACTGGTCGTGCCACTGAGGTCTACTTTGCCACCGTTGTAGGCCTGAATGTAGAGTATTTCCCCCCAGCTCGTGCTGGGTGAGACCGTGGTAAACGTCGACAGATCCAGCACACTGCCGACCCCGTCGGCCTTGAAGTACGGCCACTTGGAGCCTCCGGTCGCCACGTAACTCGTGGCGTTGGGGACGGCCAGTGTCGCACCGCCGAAGACAAAGAAGCTTGCCGCGTCCACCGTGGTGACGTTGCTCAGGTCGGCCGTGGCGCCTGCATAAAGG
>SDBU01006743.1_pt1 | contig 13427 bp, 12 predicted proteins | sample 2277071 | NCBI WGS metagenome assembly SDBU01 (sample SAMN10397929, study PRJNA504765) | marine sediment metagenome | isolation source: marine sediment core GS08_GC12, 126 cmbsf | place: Arctic Ocean: Gakkel Ridge, Loki's castle | collected 2008 | reverse complement strand
TTCATCAAGGAACATATTACCCATATTGCTGTACGCCTCAGCAAATTGTGGCGAAAATCCAACGGCTTTCTGAAAACATGAGAGAGCTTCGTCCACTCTGCCCAGAGCTCGATATGCACTACCCATGTTATTGTAAGCTTTGGCGAAATTCGGTTTTAGTTGGATAGCTTTCTGATAAGAAGAAATCGCCTCGGCTAACTTCCCCTGGGATTGAAGCGCATTGCCCATGTTGTTGTGGGCTTCAACGAAGTCAGGCCTCAGTTGTATGGCCCTCTGATAAGAAGAAATCGCTTCGTCCAACTTACCCTGAGATTCAAGTGAATATCCCATGTTGTTGTGGGCTTCGACGAAGTCTGACTTCAGCTGGATAGCCTTCTTGTAGCAGACAATTGCTTCTTCCGGCTCTCCAGCATTGTGTAAGGCGAGGCCAAGATCGCAATGGCAAGCCGGGTCATTTGGGTTGATTCGAAGAGATCTCTTCATCAACTCTATGGCCTCACTAGTTTCGCCGGATTGATCAGCAACAACGCCCAATAGGTGTAAGGCAGTTGAATTATTCGGGTTGGTTTCAAGAACTTTCCTGTAGATTTGTGCAGCCTTCTGCAATTGCCCAGACACGTGGAGTTGCAAGGCTTTCTGCAACTCGTTGGCGATTGCTTGAGGCTGATGCCCTCTTTTGTATGTATCACTCATAATCGGATCTTTTCGCTGTGAGAAGCTCCTTTCGCAGGTGGAAGCGGGGCCCGGGTCAAATATAACCTCCGGAAGTTCAGTCGGCAAAAGCATATGCCCAAGACCAGCCCCTTGTTCCTTAATGAATTATATCATAGCTTCAAAAAGATTGCATACTGGAATGGAAACTGGCGGGGCCAGTGAAAAAAACCGCGGGACTGAACGTAGATTAATCCAGATCTTGTAATTTCATTCTCTATTAGCTACGTCCACTTGCTTGAGGCTCGGGGTGTCCTGAATTGAGGTTTCCAAATGACGTCGAGGCACCCTCGTCTGCCATCCTTCAGTCATCTGCTTGCCTTCGGTTGAACTAATACTGGATTCCGTAAAATTGAGAGTATCCCCCATCTATCCCGTAAAAGGAGCCCGGCGGCCGAGTCGGAATCTATTTACAGAATCCGGGCATTCCGAAGCCCAAAATATCTCAAGCTCAAAGGCCAAGACTTCAGATATCTTATGCCGAGATTTTTTCCACATAACTTCCCACGATCTTGCATCGGCGAAATCTTATGATTCCACATACATATCGAAAGAGGAGCAACGATTCAATGAAAAACAGTGTAGGGAGAAGCGCGATGTGCGATATCTTTACATAATCTTGGATTTTTGGGGCGGCGGGATTCTTCAAGGGTACTTGCCAAGATCAAGACTGGCTCCCTCAGCGGTTTTGCTGAAGATATGCAACCGAAATCGCAAGAAGTGTGAAGCCTCCCTGCCCTGAAGGGCAGGGAGACTTCCCGGTAAGGAAGATAAACATTCTTGTAAACTCCCCTTTACCCCGCCCTGAAGGACGGGCGTTCTGCCTTACGGCAGCACTTCGTGTGCGGGGAGCGAGCCGGTCAATATATCTTTTTGGTGTTGTAACAATTGGCAGATCTATGATAATGGCAACTGAATTCAAATTGGAGACCAAAGAAACCAAACCCTGTGTAGTAGGATCTTGAACAATGCGAGTTCAGGAAGAACTTAACGGAATAGGCCCTACAGACCGACCCGCGAAAGATGAAGGAGAGAAAAGAATGAATGACAAGAAAGCAGACCTGGCCGGGCCTGGCATCGGAGACTATGACGAGCTGGAAAGAATCCTGCCAAAGGATTACAAGTCCCTGTTGAACCCAAAGGACACGCAGAAGGCTGTCTTTGCCGTAAAAAACTACATTGAAGAAAATCTGTGCAAAGAACTCAATCTGATCATGGTTACGGTCCCTCTCATCGTAGACGTTGAGAGCGGCGTGAACGATTATCTGGACCGGGACGGGTCACGTACGCCAATTGGATTCCATATTTCAAACGACCATGACAAGAACCCTGTCGATGCAGAGGTGGTTCAGGCCGCAACCAAGTGGAAGCGTATGGCGTTAAAGCAGTTCGGGATGGAGGTCGGGGAGGGCCTCAACACCGACATGAGAGCCGTACGCAAGGACTACTTTCTAGACCACGATCACAGCGCATATGTGGACCAGTGGGATTGGGAGCTGGCGATAACCGAAGAGCAGCGCAACCTTAAGCTCTTGACGGAAGTAGTAGAGAAAATCTGGAAAGTCATCAAGGGAGCGGAAACCTATGTGCAAGAGCTCTTCCCCGATCTGAAGACAGACAGATATCCCAATCTGCCCGATAGACTCACATTCTTGCATGCGGAAGAGATTCTTGACAAGTACCCAGACCTGCCGCGTAAGCAGCGCGAGACAGAGATTCTGAAGGAGCACCCTGCGGTCTTCATCTATGGGATCGGCTGGACGCTCCAGGACGGTTACCCCCACGAGCTCAGGGCAGCAGATTACGACGACTGGGTCACGGAGACGACATCAAAGGACGGAAGGCCCATGCATGGCCTTAACGGTGACATTCTCGTCTGGAACCCGGTGACAAAGCGCCGCCACGAGCTGACATCCATGGGTGTCCGTGTTAATGCTGACACGCTCAAGAAGCAGTTGGAATTGACCGACCAGCTTCATTTCCTCGAGTTCCCCTACCACCAGGCAATTATAAACGACGAGATCCCGCTCAGCATTGGTGGGGGCATTGGGCAATCTCGCACCCAAATGCTTCTTCTCAAAAAGGCGCACCTCGGAGAAGTTACTGTCGCCGTATGGCCAAGGGTGTTTAAGGAGATATGCGAGAAAAAGAACATCCATGTCCTGTAGAGAACAGAGGCCTTAACGGTTCTCAAAACGGGGCGGCCATGTGTAAATTCTGTTGGGTTGTAATGCCTTGATTGTATTGTAAATATCATGCCAGAATTGGCTTGACATGTTTTTTATCATGTAGCCGACTTATCGCATAATCTCATACCTGTCCCCAATTTGCGAATCGTTCTGGAATAACGCCCCCGGTCTATCGCACACTCTCGCCTAAACCTAGTGCAAACCTCCTTCCTGTTGGGGTTCCCGTTAGGGTTTTTTCTGCAAGGAATTGGTATTTCACCTGCAAGAAATCGGGATTAATCTGTATGGAGTGTTCGGCAATACCTCTGATAAAATAATAAAAACAGTTGGTTGGAAATGATCTCACTGCACAAACAGAATGCCGGAGGAGGTCATAGATGAAACAAACATATGCGCACAGAATAGAAGCCATGCCCGGCCTGGAATTGCTCAAAGATTGTGAATGCTACAAGCCGAGATTGGGGTTCAGCTGTAAAGCAAAAGATGTTGGACTCGACGCATATGTTGAGTGTCTGGAGATGTATTCGTCCACGTGCCCATTCTCGGTATCTTATGCTCATTCCTATTACTGTAAATGTCCCGCTCGTGTCTTCATGGCCAAGGAATTGGAACAGTGACCCGCGAGATTGCCTCCCTATTAACACCTGAGAATGGAGGTTTTGCCAATGTCACTACTCACAACGATCCAAAACGCCATTGCCTCATTGTCACCAGTTGACGTCATCAATCTATCGGTCTGCGGCGTTGTGCTGTTAATTCTTCTTGTGCTTGCTCTGGAGTCCTCCCTATAGCATCCGGTTAGGGGGAGGCAGGTAAACGGGAGCAGCATATGATTAACCAACGTTGCTACATATGCGGACAAAAGGGCGCCAGAATCCTGGACTATGTTGTGGGAAAGTGGTTCTGTCTATGCTGCTTCGAACAAGCAAATGAGATTTTTGAAGAACATTATGTGGATGGCAAGATGGAAAACAGAAAGGGGTCGAATTGGATACGCGCGGTGCTTGATATCAAGGACTGTTTCAAACACTCTGTGGCAATACACTGAGCCAATTTCCCTCAGAATTGTTCACTACTCCCAGCAGGCATAACACCTCCTTCCAATTAATCTATCCGTTGTCCCTGCCTGCAACAGAATCTCCTCCTTTCTGCATAGGTTTTCCTTAGTAATTTTCCCACAAGCAAATAGTGCTTTATCCATAAGAAACTGGTGTTGTCCTTTATGAAGTGCAAGCCAAAAATTCCGATAAGAGGATTGAAGGCAGTTGGAAATGATCTCAACGCACATACGCAAAGCCAAAGGGGGTCACAGATGGAACATGCACATATGCAGCAAACAGAAAAAGCCATAAACGGACTAAAATTGCCCGAAGATTGTAAATGGTTCAAGCAGGGATTTGGGTTCAGTTGTAAAGCAAAAGATATTGGACTCGACGCATTTGTTGAGTGTCTGGAGAAAGATTCATGCTGGTGTCCGTTCTCGGTGTCTTATGGTTGTTCCAGTTACTGTAAATGTCCATCTCGGATCTATATCGCCAGGGAATTGAAGAAGTGACTTCATCTTTCGATCAAAGCCCTGATCGAGTCCGACCACATGAGTCTCAAGGGTATTGCGTGATAAGCGGCGCTCTTTTGCAATGACAAACCAGGTCAAGGAGGCCACACACCATGAAGCTAAATCCTGTTCACAGGGAAGGTACCAAGAACGTCATGTGCTCTCACTATAGAGATTGCCTGGATCATGCCGCAAGGCGCTTCTGGCTGTTCTGGGATTGCTCCGAATGCACACACAAATCAGAACGAGAATCATTGGGCCACGGGCTATCTGGACATGATTCAGACCTTGACCCCGACCTCTCTTGGTTGACGTGGGAAGTAGAACATCAACATGTAAACTAGTTGGTTTCCATCCATAAATGGCCCTTTTACCGATGAGCGGCGTTCTCCGCGGGTTTGCGCCTGCGGCTTGTGCGGCCTTGCTCATCAGAAAAACTCCTCATTTATGAATTGGAAACTTACCCGGTGCCCAACACTTGTTACGCTATTTATGGATGAGCACTAGTTGATGGTTTACTCTGTGAATAGTATTGTAGCTATCCTCCGACCGGCATAACTTCCCCTTTCTATCGGACCTGTTTGTAGTCCTTCCCTGAGATCCCCCCCTCTCTGTTTGTTTCTTTCTCACCTAAAACTAATCAAATTGGCATGGGTCTTGCTAAACCACCATTTAAGCTCATTTTGTAATACACGGCGCCCCTCTACAGGAATCTGTGTCATGCCCAAGGGCAAAAAACAGGTTGAAAGAGGAAGGCGCACACGGTATTGCACTACAGACACAGACACGATGGTGTAGAAGCTGAAACTATGTTTAATCGTCAAAGAACTGACACAGTGCCAAGAAGGGTGTCAATCCAATGCCAGACCGATACTTTCCTACGCCAGGCTTGCGGGAGGGACTAGACTGACATGAAAACGATCTTAGTACTTGATGATAATAAGAAGTTGCACCGTCTTGTAATCGACGGCTTGAAGGCATTTGGGTCAGTGACCACGAGAAAGACCAAAGACCTTATTGTCAAGTCCGCCACTGACAGCATGGAGGCCGCTAGTGTTTTAAGCAGGTTCAAGGTCGATCTTATTGTGACGGACATCGAGGGGCCGGATTCGGACGGGTTTCAACTCATGGCTTACTTGAAGAAGAGCGGTCTCAGGGAAATTCCAGTCATCGCTGTGACAACCGCCAACTCCCCAGAAGTCATAACCATGCTGGAACAGGTGGGCGTTGCAGATTATGTCAAAAAGCCGTTTGTTCTTTTGGAACTGCTCGAAAAGATGCTGGATGTGTTTGACGAGAGTTCAAAGGCCCTCATGAGTGACTTCACTGTTCCGAATTTTCTGCAAGCACTTAAAATGGAAAAAAAGACATGTACTTTGAAGATCAATGCCAAAGGCAAGGTCGGACAACTGCACGTGGAAAACGGAGAATTGGTCGATGCTGAGACCGATACGTCGACAGGCGACCGTGCTGCCATCGAGATCCTGGGATGGGAGAATACAAAGTTAAAGGTTGAAGCACTGTCCAGCAACAAGAAGAGAATCGAAGGCACGATCATGCACCTTCTGATGCTGGCGGCCCACGCTGGAGAAAGAGAAGCTGATGCTGACCCCACTTCTGAATCGGTATTAGACGAGGTTGCCATGCTGGCTGCAGGCCGCCATGACAAGGAGGCACGGAAAAAGCTGACAGTGTTCATAAAGGCGAATATGCGAAATCATGAGGGATGGCTATGGTATTCACGCGTCGCCGATAAAATGGAAGCGATAGAGAAATCCCTGAACAATGCGAAGAAGATTGCCCCCAAGGATCCTGAGGTCCTTACGGAGATCCAAAAGATTGAACTTGCCAAGAAAGAGCTTAAAGGCAAGGAGTTCTCGCGTTGTCCGTTTTGCCGTGCGCCTTTGAATGTGAAGGTTCTTGAATGCCCGTATTGCCGGGCACTCCTGTCCATTGACAAAGAGTGGTTTAGTCCTGCAGAAGATGCTAATCAAGAGATACTCCAAGAAGCGGTCGTCAGATACGCGAGTGTTGTCGCATGGGAAGCCAATCCCGATGCCTACTACTACTTAGGCCTTGCCTATCTCAATCTCCAGCAGTGGGAAAAAGGACTGGACCAGTTGAACAAGACTGTCGAGACTTTCCCGGACAATGAATTCTACGCCGGCCAACTACAGATGTTAATGAATCTCGTCACCTCGAGTGAAGATATATTTTCTCAAGGGACCGTGGAGAAAGAAATTGGAGCCGATCTTACGCCAACAACCGTCGGGGGACGCGGCAAAAAGAAGATCCTTGTGGTGGAAAGCTGCCCTGCCATACGAAAGGCTATAGCTATCACCTTATCCAAGCGAGGGCACGAAGTCATAGAGGCAGAGGACGGCCTTGAGGGTCTAAACCGCTTGGATAAGACAAGGCCTGACGTGATCCTTATGGATGTTGTCCTGCCTAAACTAGATGCCAAAAGCGTACTTTCGATTATACGGGACAATTCCGGGCTTGCGGATATTCCTGTTATCGTATTGACTACAAACAAGAGAGGGCTTTTCAAGTGGGGAAAAAACAAATTGAACGGTACCACAGCATTCCTACACAAGCCATTTGATCTGTCGGAACTGATCGATACTACCGAGAAATATCTTGTTTGACATGACTATCATCTTTGGACTGGTAAGGTAACTCGGCTTACCGAAGACCTCAGGGCAAGGATTGGCTGACCGTGGAAGAAACAGCATTTACATTGGACGAATCGGCGGAGATGCTCTTTCAACAGATTGATGGGGTGGACTTTGGAAAGGATACGACTCTTGGCAAGGCCTTGAGTGAAGAAGAAAAGAGGCTGAATGCCTGCCGGGGCCATCTTGGGGAACTTGTACACCTTTTGGGTACATGTCTTAATGACGTCCAATTGGTGAAAGATGCGGAGGAGGGAAAGAAGTTTCTTGGCAAGTTCCTGGGGGTTCTAAGTAAAATCGGCAGGATGCCAGATCACGACGGAAAGATCCTCATACGTTTTCGAGGACTCAAAACAGGCGCTGAGAGCTCGGAAAGGGTTGATTACGTTGTCTTATTAGGCAACATGGTCTTCGACATGGCCACTGCTGCTTCCATGGTCAGGAACCTTGAGGACTTCTCAACCGATTTTCAGACACGATTGACCAATGGCTTTCAGGTGTTCTCGGAACACGGCATTAACAGCTTGTTTCTGCAGATCCCCGACGAATCCCCTGCCACTGCGAAAGCTTTATGGATGGCGCTGGTCATCCTGTCCCACTGGGGTCAAGCCTTGAGCACGGGCTCTTCTGCGGCAGATGAGAAGAATGGGTCTGGAGCATCTTTTTCGATGATCCATGACGAACAGGATCAGCCCGACCTAAATTTGACCATCCTGGCCAAAATAAACCGTATGAAGCCTGAAACAATGAAGGCTTTGATCCAGAAGGTTGACACTTGGATGCGCAGACCGGATCAGGAGGCAGCAGGAGAGCAGTTTTCAAACGCCTACAATGCCATCCTGGGTAACAAGGCGCTTCAAAAAAAGCTGGTGCCGCCTCCCATGGAGGTGAACAACATCAAGTGGCTGATGGTGGACAATGAATATGAGGTCGTTTCAAAGGAAAAGACCGAGGTTGCCCGGCTAGTGATGGGCACGTATGGCGATTCCCCTCAAGATATGGCTCGTATTATGGGGAGCGTTTACGGGGATGATTATGAGCAGGTCGATTCTCAAAACCTTGGGGAGCGCCTTAAGCTGGCCTCGAACCTCCTGACTTCTATTGAGGAGACTGATGATAGCCAACCGATGATGGAGGAGGTACTTGAGAACGTTGAAAAGCGGCTTGATGAAGTTTCCGACGACACCTATGACAGCATCGAGGTGGATGGTGGTGTCATCAAGGCTAAAGATGGTGAAACAGAGACGACGATAGGGAAGATTCACTCTGCACTGAAGGGTATGGTAGGCTTTTTCAAGGCACGATCAGTCGTCAACAAGAAGATGGAAAACTTGGCTGATCGAGGCATAGTCTTTGACGATCAAGACTATAAGGTTATTGCAAAGGACTTTGAAATTTCAAAGGGTCAGGCAAAGGATCTCATCGAGACATTTCAGAACTGCTTTGACGAAGATGGCTCTTTTCTCAGGGACGCCTTTTCAAGAAACGTGTCCAAGTTTGCCAAGCATAGAAAGAAGATCTTCCAGTTCTTGTGGCACTACCTGCAACAGATGTCGAGCCGCGAGGATCGGGTAGCCCTTTTGAATTCGCTCCAGATGTTGATCCCCCACTTGAAACACCCTCAGGGCGTCCTTAAAGTCCTGCTTATGGATTTTTCCAAGGACCCTGACTCGGTTGCTGTTTCTGACCGGAGCGCCCTAGTGCTAATCACTTTGCTCATCAGCAATTATACCAAGGAACATCATCAAGACATCGAAATCACCCCTGAGGAGGTTATGGGGGTCACCAAAACCAAAGATTTGGATACAAAGATGATCGCTGCCGTGTCCAAGGTAATAGATGTCAATCGGGAAAAATTTTTTCAGAAGTTCAGAACGGTTCACAGAAAACTCAATGAACTCCTGGTTCGCAGCCACTCCGGAGGTGAAACGATATCTCTTCGGGATATCTTCCTGCTGGAAAGAGAAGTTTACATATTCCTTTCCCTCATATCGGGAAACACGGCTCGTGTCTTGATAAGAAGTGCAGCCGGGGTATACGGAGATCCTAGATCAGGGGTCTATCAATTCCACGAAAGCGAGCGCTTCCTGCCGTCTCTCTTGCAACTGTTGAAAATAACGAGTCGAGGGCTGGGAAGAGTGGGTGAGAGAAAAGACCTGAGTCTCTTGCAAGGAATAAGAGACCGAGAAGGGGAGTTTTATGAAGCAATTGCTGAGACAGGACACCAAGAGCATCTGAAGAGGGCTATGGAGGTTGTAAGGGTATCCATGGAAAGAATTGATGCAACAGCATGAGGGAAAACGGCAACTAACTTGGCAGGGGGTTAGACTTTAACAAAGAATAAGTCCAAATGTCATGGGCGGCCCCGGATTCTTAACAATGTGCGGACATTTTAGTAGAAAAGGCAGAACCAATATCGGCTCTGCCTTTTGCCTTTCCACCAGAGGTGGTCCCTGCAACATTTTAGCCTGTTCGTATCTGTTTGATGGGAAAAGGTACCTGCTATTGTGAGGAACCTTTTGTTTCACCCGGCTTTGTCTCAGGAGGCAAAGCGTCTGGCTTCATGTGAGAACGCCTCTCTTTCATTCTTGCTTTCTTCTTTTTCCAAGCGCTCTGAGATTCTTCTTTACTGATAAATCCGTCTTTGTCGGCGTCCATCTTTTTGAAACGTTTTTCACATTTTGCCATATGCTCCTGGTGGCTAATCTTGCCGTCATTGTTTGTATCCATGGTGTCAAAGCGTGCCTCTGCCCGAGTGTGGCGACGAGGACCCTCCCCTTCCCCCAAGGCATAGTTGCTTCCCAAAATTGTCACCGCACCTACCAAAATTAAGACCATCGTTCCTATCTTTTTCATGTTGGTCTCCTTTCATTCGGGTTGGTCACCCGTTAATTAGTTTTCATCCATAAATGGCCCTTTTTCCGATGAGCGGCGTTCTCCGCGGGTTTCCGTCTGCGGAGTACGATCTGTACGCCTCGACGAAAACCCTTGTGCGGCCTTGCTCATCAAAAAAACTCCTCATTTATGAATTGGAAACTTACCGCGTGCCCAACATTTGTTACGTTATTTATGGATGGGCACTAATTAATGAAGAATGTTATAGTCGGAGTTGAACCTCGCCTTGTCCTTTCATGACTTGATATAACTCATCGCTCATAACGAAACGGTCAGCGCGTATATCACCTGAAGGACCTGTGTGTTGAGTCTGTTCTTCTCCTGTCCTGGTTGCGACTGCTGGAGTTGCGGATTCTGCTTTGTCTCTCTTCGCTCCCGTCCTTCCGGTAATTGCTGCCTTGGGCTTTCAGGTTGGACCTGTTCCGCAGATCTGTGCGGAGTTCTTCTCTGTACCCTTGCTTCTTCCCTTCCGGCCCACCCCTGCCTTGATCTTCTGCTTGCACTTCCTCTTGTTTTACAGGCTGGGGCGACGGCCTCCTCTGTACCCTTTGTACCTCCTTTCTGGCGTAGCTTCGATCTTCTGTTCTCACTTCCTGTCGTCTTGCAGGCAGAGGTGATGACTTTCTCTGCACCTTTCTTGCTTCCTTTCTGGCGTAGCCTTGGTCTCCTGCCCGTACCTTTTGCTGTCTCACAGACCGTGACTTTTGTTTCTCCTTTGCAGCCTGCACTCGATCCTCTTTTCGCAAGTCGGCCCTTTTCTTGTTCTCTGTTTCATGGAATGCTCGTTCTGTCATGCGCCTATTAAGCTGATTCGCAGGGGCCAATCTATCCTTAGTTCTTGGCGAGCTGACTCCGACCCTCCCTGCAGGTCTGCTGCGCCTGACACCTGTAATATTCTGGCGAACGGTTTTGTCTTTATTATCCATACCTTGCTTTACAGCGCGGTGGCGCTGTTGAATTGTCTTGTTGACTGGGCGGTGTGGCTTTGACGTCACACGAACATCTGTGAAATCATACCGTTCCCTCATGTTATTGTAGTTCTTGATAACCGTGTTGTTGAGAACGGGTGCTACACGATAATTCTTCACCAGGGTGGCATGATTTATGTTCCTTACCCTGGCCTTTCTGTAGTTTCTCACTGTGTACAGTTTGTTCTGGTTGATTATAACAGCATGTTTGAAGTATTTGTATTTGTTTATATTTAGATTAGTTATATTGACGTTCTTGACAACGACTGCGCGCGGTCCCCAACGTCGGTAGCAATAATATGGCTCATAAGGGGCCAAGGGCACCCAACCGATATAGCCGCCCGAGTGTATCCAGGCTACTCTTCCCGGATACCAGGCAAATCCGATCTCAAGGAGCGGGGGGCCGACGGAAACCCTGACGCGGGCCACGGGTGGCGCCCAATACCAGAAACCACGCAGGAAAACCCAGTTTCCATAGTGGTGGGTGACATACCCAAATGGTTCATGAGGTATCCAGGTATTCTCTCCATAATATACCGTCCATCTACCTGCCGTGAACGGCGCCCATCCCACGCTTACATAAACCGGACGCCAGAAATACCAGTACCCTCCATCGTAGTGAACCCTCTCCCATCTGCCCTGCTCTTCCAGGACGTGTGCTTCATAACTTAGACCTGGAGGCAGGTATTTTACTGATTCCACACCTGTGCGGTTCCTTGTCGCCCATAGGTGCTCTCTGTCACGGTTCCACCTGTCCCAGTCAGTGTCCACATCATCTTTCCCGGCAGTTACCTGCCGGCTGTCTGCAAGGATGGCCGCAGCGCCTGGAATCACTTCAAATCTCGTCTCTGAGGTGCCGTGAAAGAAATCCACCTTGCCTTTCAGGGCAATCACTTCCACTGATTCGTCGCCCACATACAAATCAAAGCTGGTTTCCTCCGGTGCCACCACATAGCCGAAGGGTGTTGTGGCCCTAATGATCGCATAGGAACCCTTATTGTGAAATCGCACCAACCCGGACGCTACATCAATCTCGGTTACATCGTCTTTCAGTACATTTAGCTGAATCTGTGTGTCACCATCTATCCTCACCCAGGTGTTGTTTGGCATGATGAATTCCGCTCGTCCTTTTTCATCGGAATGAAGGAGACCGCCTGTGTAAAATGGAGCATCCTTGACCGTGGCAACCCACTCCTTTTCATCAGGCACATATCGTAATAGCTGTCCCTCAACGTGCGATATGCGCCCCACTAAGACTGTTCCCTCTTCGTCCAGGTCGTCCGATAGTGGTTTCGCCTGTGGTGATGTGATGGGGAATACCATAATAAATAAAATAAATTGCAGCCAAAACAGCTTCGCTATGTGTTTCATTTTGGTTTCTCCTCTCGTTTGTGAAAGTTCTATGTATATAGACGTGGTTGGACCAGAAAATGTCTACAAAACCGCACTTTCTGATAGGTTTTTTCATATGTCTGAACGTGGTTGAGTCTCGCCCTTTCTGCTCGGATCTCTTTTGGTATATTTTCCGTAAGAAACTGGTACTTTACACGCAAAGAATTGGTGTTGCCCTATATGGTATTCGATCAGATTTCGGATTAGAATGGTTGCACAAAATAACCTCGAAGCAAATACACAATACCAAGGGGGGTTCCATATGGAACAAGCACATATGCAGAGATTAGAACGACTCATCGGATACGATCCTGAGGGCTGTAGATGCCACGGGCAGGGGATTGAAAAACTCTGTAAAGCAAAGGATCTTGGACTCGAATCATTCGCGGAGTGCCTGGAGGAAGATCCGTCCGACTGCGCCTCCTCACTGACTCTTGAAGATTCACACTATTGTTACTGTCCGCTTCTTGTCTATATGGTTAATAAACCGAAGAAATAGCCCATAGCATTGGCTCGCTTAGCGGCTTATCAGGGTGAGGTTGCATCCCAAAAAGGGAGTGTATGGGGTCAGTGACGAAAAACCTTCTCTTCGGGGAGAGGAAAAATGTTTGAAGTTACAGAAAAAGCAAGAGAGAAGGTGAAGGAGTTTCTGACAGGAAGAGAAGAGGCTTCTCCCATAAGAATCATGCCTTATTCTGGTGGATGAGGTAGCCTTGCTCTGGCGATGGCTCTGGATGAGCCCCAGGAAGCAGATGAGGTTTTTCATAACGACGGGCTGATATTTGTGATAGACAGGCCGTTGTTTGAAATGGCCAAACCCATACGGATCGATTTTATAACGGAAGAACAGAATCCGGGGTTTATCATTTCCTCGCCCCTTTTTGAGAACAGTTGTTCCATTGCAGAGGATCCCGGGTCATGTCACGCATCCTGTGGGGTGTCATAACTAGTTTCCATCCATAAATGGCCCTTTTTACGATGAGCGGCGTTCTCCGCGGGTTTCCGTCTGCGGAGTACGATCTGTACGCCTCGACGAAAACCC